>Ga0137307_100234_pt1 | contig 83590 bp, 66 predicted proteins | sample NAcewD2O_March_2_FD_97180 | JGI IMG/M metagenome (GOLD analysis project Ga0137307, IMG submission 97180) | Mouse cecal microbial communities from Vienna, Austria - N-Acetylglucosamine amended D2O_March | ecosystem: Host-associated > Mammals > Digestive system > Large intestine > Cecum | place...
CTCCGTGATTCTATATTTTTGGGGGAGTAAAAACTAAGAGAATAGTTTCACTGTAAATCTTTGTAAATGAAAGGATAAAAAGAAAGGTGAAGGATGTGACAGATGAAAGAGGGTATATAAAAACAGAAGGATAATGTTCTGATGAGAGTGATTGAACAGAAATGTCTATAGAGTGTTTTTGCCTGTCTGTAGTATCGATTTTCTAAACTCTTTCTTAGCTATCATAAGGAGAAATGTTAAAAAATAGCTGCGGTGATGTTTATGAAAAGCATTTTCTTTTTGGGTATTCTGCATTATTTTATCTACTTTTATCATAATCAATATATTGTGATAGAGATATGGCCGATAACAACAACCAGATAATCCGCTTCGACTGGGCTATGAAACGCCTGCTCCGCAACAAGGCAAACTTCAGTGTACTCGAAGGTCTGCTGACAACACTGTTGAATGAAAAAATCGTCATCCAAAGCCTTCTTGAAAGCGAAAGCAACCAGGAGGACGAATATGACAAATATAACCGTGTGGACATGCTTGCGGCATGCGAAAGGTTAAAACTGGACAGTATGTCCAAGGATGAGCTTGCGGCATATTATCGCCATTTGGATAGTATTGTGATTCTGCGTACCAATATCTATACGGAACGTGCTGAAGGACGTGCTGAAGGACATGCAGAAGGTCGCGCCGAAGGCCTTGAAGAGGGATTACATAAAGGGCTAATAAAAGGGCGTGAAGAGGAGAAAAGAGAAAATGCCCGTAATCTGAAGGGATTACGGGTAACTTCTGATATTATATCGCAAGCTACAGGCTTGACGAAAGAAGAGATAGACAGGCTTTGATGGAAAGACTGAAAAGACTCAGTGTGAATCCTGCCCGAAATAATTGAAGCGTATGATCTGATCGGAGATATCATACGCTTTTTTTGCGAACTCCAGTTCCTCGGGTGTATATCCGTCTCCTTCTACATTCATTTGCGAACCTACGGCAAAGCCCTTTTTGTTAGGATTGAGGATACTTTCACCGAGGCCGGTCCAATGGTAATCATCAAGTTGGAGGAGATTCAGCAAGGTGGGGTACATGTCTATCTGTCCCATTACTTTCTCGTAACGCATGCCTACGGGCGAGTTGACGATAATGAAAGGGGTGAAAGGTTTGTCGGAGACGATGCCTTTGCCGCCAGGATGCCCGCACAATTCGGTTCGGTAGGATGCCAGGCCTTCGTGGTCGCCAGTGATTACGATCAATGTCTCTTTGTATTGCGGGAGGGTCTTCAGATATTCCACAAATTTACCGATGGCTTTGTCTGTATAGCGGGCGGTGGTCATGTAGTCTCGCATCTTTTCAGGAATCTTTTCGGAGAAGGAGAGTTCGCGCAAATGTTGCGGCAGTACGAACGGGGCATGACCGGAGTAGGTAATGAATAGCATGTGGACATTTTCATCTTTCTTCCAGATTTCCCCGTTGCTTATCTTTTTCTGGCATTGGGCAAAGAATGAACCGTCTCCGGTGCGCTTGTGCGTGCCGAAAGCCTCGGTCAGTTCGAAGTCATGGTAGGCAAGGAGGGTGTCGGTACCAAAACTGTAGGCGATGGGACCTTGATTCCAAGTCGATACTTTGTCTATGGTCAGCAGGTAGTTGCGGGTTTGCCTTTTCTCCTGCATGGCTTTCTGGAGTGAGGGATAGACGTGGTTGGGATATTGACTGCTGTAAGTACCGCTGTTCAGGGGAAGCAGGCCGGTGCAGAGGATTAGTTGGGCGTCGATAGAGCGTCCGCCTTTCACTTGCGTCAGCACGTGCGGGGCATAAAGCGTGGTGGAGTCTTTCAGTAACTTGTTCAGATAGGGGGTGAGTTCTTGACCTTCTACGGTTTGTTCCAGTACCCAGCTTTCTAATGATTCTGCCAGGATGACGATACAGTTGGTTCGCGGAGTGTTGTTGCAACTATCCGGTAAGACTGTTTCGTGGCAAGGCCTCTGTGCCAGCCAGTTTTCGATGGTTGCTTGGGCTTCGGGAGTCAGTAGGGTCTGTTGGTTCAGCAGGTCATAGTATAGGTTGCCGAAGACAGTATATAGGGTAGCTCCGCTTGAACATAGGTATGCGGCTTGGCGTACTTTATCATTGGCGGCTTTGAAACCTCCTTTTAGCAGGGTGGCGATGGAGAATATACCGATGGCGGTTGCCAGTATGCCCAGATAGGGGAGAATGGGTGCCGGACGTTTTGGGTAGGCGACTACTTGGGTGCGCAGATGGATGAGGATGGCGGCAATGGTGGACAACGGGAATAGCAGGTCGTACCAACGGAGCGAATCTATCACACTTCCGGTGAAGTCGGCAAGATTGCCTGACAGGGCATAACTGTTCAGTGGTATGGCAGTATAGTATGTACGGAAGTACATCAGATTGGCTACAAGCAGGGCATCCAGCAGAAACATGATGACTGCTTCTGTCTTCCAGAGTTTGAAGAAGGCGTAGGGAATGAGCAGAAGCAGGGTGGCTATGATTTTGGTGGTATAGAATTCTACGGAAGAGAAAGGTACGAATGTGGTAGGAATGCACCACAATACATCGAACAGGATGAATTTCAGGAAAAGGGTAGTTCCAAATGTCAGTACGGACTTGTTGGGGCTTGTCATGATAAAGTTTTTTTAGTATATTCAGGCGCAAAGATATAATTTATTCTTTGCATTATAATCTAATCGCTGCAAATGAATTACAGGAGAAGTTTATGACGGAGGGATGGATAAAATCTATTAATATTGGACATAGCTTCCCTGTTTTAATGATTTTTCTTGTATATTTGCACTCTTAATAGATTAAATACCAAGCAATGAAGGAATTCCTGCAATTGATGCGGCGTTTTGTGTCGCCATATAAGAAGTATATCGGATGGGCTATCATGCTCAATATCTTATCGGCTGTTTTCAATGTCTTTTCATTTACTTTACTGGTTCCTATTCTGAATATTCTCTTCAAGACAGGGGAAAATTCGGCGGTCTACCACTTTATGGAGTGGGGGAGCGGTAGTCTGAAAGATGTGGTAGTGAACAACTTCTATTATTATGTTACCCAATTGATTGAGGTGCACGGACCGGTTATGACGCTTCTTTTCATGGGACTTTTTCTTGCGTTTATGACGATGTTGAAGACTTCCTGTTACTTCGGATCTTCGGCTGTAATGATTCCTTTGCGTACGGGAGTGGTGCGTGATATACGTATCATGGTTTACTCCAAGGTGATGCACTTGCCCCTTGGGTTCTTCTCGCAAGAGCGTAAGGGAGACATCATTGCTCGTATGAGTGGTGACGTGGGAGAGATTGAGAACTCCATCACCAGTTCACTGGACATGTTGCTGAAAAACCCGATTCTGATTCTGCTCTATTTTTCAACGCTTATCATCACCAGTTGGCAACTGACGCTGTTCACTATCATCGTGTTGCCGGGAATGGGTTGGCTGATGGGCAAGGTGGGCAAGAAGCTCAAACGCCAGTCGTTGGAAGCACAGGGCAAATGGAGTGATACGATGTCGCAACTAGAAGAGACGCTGGGCGGATTGCGCATCATCAAGGCTTTTATTGCCGAAGATAAGATGGTGGACCGTTTCACGAGGTGTAGCAACGAGTTGCGCGATGCCACCAATCGGGTAGCTATCCGTCAGGCTTTGGCTCATCCGGTGAGTGAATTTTTAGGGACACTGCTCATCGTGTTGGTGCTTTGGTTCGGCGGAATGCTGATTTTGGGCGACAAGAATTCCTCTTTGGAGGCGCCTACGTTTATTTTCTATATGGTCATTCTTTATAGCATCATCAATCCGCTGAAGGATTTTGCCAAGGCGGGATATAATATTCCGAAGGGATTGGCTTCGATGGAGCGTGTGGACAAGATACTGAAGGCGGAGAATCCGATTAAGGAACCGACGGACCCGAAACCGTTGGACGGGATGAAACAACGGATTGAGTTCAGGGACGTCTCTTTCAGTTACGATGGAAAGAGGGAAGTGCTGAAGCACATCGACCTGGTTGTTCCGAAGGGACAGACCATTGCGCTGGTCGGGCAGTCGGGTTCAGGAAAGTCGACGCTGGTAGACTTGCTGCCGCGTTATCACGACATACACTTTGGCGAGATACTGATTGACGGGGTGAACATCAAGGATTTCCGCATTCATGATTTGCGCGGACTGATCGGAAATGTGAATCAGGAGGCGATCCTGTTCAACGATACATTCTTCAACAATATCGCTTTCGGTGTGGAGAATGCCACCTTGGAGCAGGTGATAGAGGCGGCGAAGATTGCCAATGCCCACGATTTCATCATGGAGACGGAACATGGCTACGATACAAACATCGGCGACCGTGGCGGCAGACTGTCCGGCGGGCAGCGGCAACGCATCAGTATCGCACGGGCTATCTTGAAGAACCCCCCTATTCTGATTCTTGATGAGGCGACTTCGGCTTTGGACACAGAGTCCGAACGCTTAGTGCAGGAGGCGCTGGAGCGGTTGATGAAGACCCGTACTACGATTGCCATTGCGCACCGACTCTCTACAATCAAGAATGCGGATGAGATTTGTGTGCTCTATGAAGGCGAGATTGTGGAGCGTGGCAAGCATGAGGCGTTGCTGGAGAAGGATGGATACTACAAGCGCCTGAACGACATGCAGTCGCTGGCATAGGCGGGAGGCGTCATTTCCTGCCGAAGTCGGCAGGAACTTCTCCCCATTGTTTGGTTTCCCACTTCATGATTCGAGTGGTATAGGTATTTTCGCGCAGCCACTTTTCGGCGCGGTCTATCAGTTTGAAGAGCTCTTCAGTGCGAGGTTCTCGCGGCAGTTTGGTCTTACATTTCTTTTGCTTGATCCAGCTGATGGCGTTTACGCTATCGCTGTAGATAGGCATGTCGAATCCTTTTTGTTTCAGCAGGGCAAGTCCATGTACGATGGCGAGGAACTCGCCGATGTTATTTGTGCCATACACCGGACCGAAGTGGAACACTTCCTGTCGGCTTGCCACGTGTACACCCCGATACTCCATGGCTCCGGGATTGCCGCTACAGGCTGCATCTACGGCGAGGCTGTTCTCTATGATACCGGCGGGGAGGGGAGCCTCGGCTGTTCTCTTGGGAGCGGAGGCGGTTGCGGATGCCCGTTTGATGTATTCGTACGGTGAGGAGGCAAAGGCTTTCTCGGCTTCGGCAAGCGTTTCAAACGACTTGTATTTCGCACCTTCGTAACCTTTGGTTTGTAACTGGCAGTCGGTCCACGAGGTATAAATGCCCGGATTGACGCCTGCCCATACGACGTAAAATTTCTCTTTTCCCATATCAAGGGGCAAAGGTAATGCAAACGGTGGGTTATGCAAAGGGTTGCGCGGCTTATTTTTCATTCTGACACTTTGCATATTCTGTGTGACGAGAATGCCGTATTTCCGTTTTTCTGTAGGGGAGATGGAAAAGAAGCGAACGGAAAGCGGTCATCTTCCTGACAGATAATCGGATATATAAATCCGTACATCTCTAAAAAATGGGAAATGATACTTTCGTGTATGGAAAACAGAGGGAATATCTTCGTCTTATAGATGAAAAGTATTCGCTTCGTGGAGTGAGCGTGCTCGTTCCACGAAGCCATCACGTTTGGTTCGTGGAATGAATACAGTAGTTCCACGAGTTGAATACATTCGTTTCGTGAATTGAGCACGGCAATCTATTGTTCTTTTGCATAAATATCGGATATTTGTCCGATTTTGTGCATGAATGCTGCATTTATATACTGAAGTTCGGATGCTTGGATTCTATTTTGGGTGTTTTATAAAAAGTACTTGTCAGCAAAAAAGTCGTTCTTATATCGTTTTGTCTAAGATATAACGCTATTCCCTTGCTTATTGATTTCCGATGCTTTGGTTTGAATGCTCTCGACAGCTATCCGCGCTTTCTTCGGGAGATGCTGAACAAATCCAGCGCTTCATCCGTTCATACTTGAGTAAAGAATATATAATCATTAAAAAAAAGAGAAAGGAACCTATATGAGCAAATATCATACTTTCGCTGAAGCGCTGAAACACCGCCGCAGCTACTATTCCATCAATAACGACTCTCCGGTCAAGAACGCAGAAATCGTAGACATTATCCGTATGGCAGTGGAGCATGTGCCCTCGGCATTCAATTCCCAATCCACAAGAGTCGTACTCCTGTTGGGCGAGCATCACCGGAAACTGTGGCAGATTGTGAAAGCCCAGTTGAAGGCACGCCTTCCCGAAGAGCAGTACCGACAGTCGGAACAGAAGATAAACCATTCGTTTGCATGCGGATATGGCACGGTGCTCTTCTTCGAGGAGCGTGCCGTCGTGGAAGAATTGCAGGCAAAGTTCCCCGCTTATTGCGACAACTTCCCCGTCTGGTCGCAGCAGACCTCCGCCATGCACCAGCTTGTCATCTGGACTATGCTCGAAGAGTGCGGTTTGGGTGCTTCCCTGCAACACTACAACCCGCTGATCGACGACGAAGTGCGTCGCACCTGGCGCCTTCCCGACGATTGGGAACTGGTTGCGCAAATGCCTTTCGGCTCCCCCGCAGGCACTCCATCGCCGAAGGAATACGAACCTGTGAGCGACCGCATTAAAATTTTCTTCTGATAGGAAGAGCCTCCCACGGTGGAAATTGCTTACCTTTGCCTGCAAAGTAAGCGCTTATGATACGTATTTTTTTAACCGGCTACATGGGAGCCGGCAAGACAACTTTAGGAAAAGCCTTCGCTCACGAACTGAAGGTGCCCTTCATCGACCTGGACTGGTATATCGAAGAGCGGTATCACAAATCCATACGCGAACTGTTTGCCGAACGGGGAGAGGCTGCTTTCCGTGAACTGGAACGGAACATGCTGCATGAAGTGGCGGAGTTTGAGGATGTCGTCATCTCCACTGGCGGCGGCACTCCCTGTTTCTTCGACAATATAGAGTATATGAATGCACACGGACAGACAGTTTTCCTTGATGTGCATCCCGATGTCCTGTTCCGCCGACTGCGTGTAGCCACCCAGCAACGCCCCATCCTGCAAGGAAAGACGGACGAAGAACTGCGCACGTTCATCTGCGAAGCACTGGCGAAGCGTGCCCCGCACTACGACAAAGCGACCTACCGCTTCGATGGCAGCCGACTGGAAAGCCGGAAGCAAATAGCCGAGTCTGTACAGTGCCTGCGCGACATATTGGGCGTTTAACCGCTTGTAAATGTGTTTTTTGAACCGAAAACGTAGGATTTATCAGGAATTATCGTATTTTTGCCCCCCCTAATTAAATAGAAAAACAATAAAAACATTCGAGTAGCAAGAAATGAGAAAATGGCGTATTGAAGATTCAGAAGAGCTATACAACATAACAGGTTGGGGCACTTCGTACTTTGGTATCAATGACAAAGGTCATGTAGTGGTGACACCTCGCAAGAACGGTGTCGGTGTCGATTTGAAAGAACTGGTGGACGAACTCCAACTGCGCGATGTTGCAGCCCCCATGCTGGTACGCTTTCCCGACATTCTGGATAACCGGATCGAGAAGACATCCTCGTGTTTCAAACAGGCAGCCGAGGAATATGGCTATAAGGCACAGAATTTCATCATCTATCCTATAAAGGTGAACCAGATGCGTCCTGTAGTCGAGGAGATCATCAGCCACGGAAAGAAATTCAATCTTGGACTCGAAGCCGGTTCCAAACCCGAACTCCATGCCGTAATTGCCATCAATTCGGATTCCGACTCGCTGATTATCTGCAACGGATATAAGGACGAAAGCTATATCGAGCTTGCCCTGCTGGCACAGAAGATGGGAAAACGCATCTTCCTTGTAGTAGAAAAAATGAACGAGCTAAAGCTGATAGCCAAGATGGCGAAGCAACTCAACGTAATGCCCAATATAGGTATTCGCATCAAGCTTGCCTCTTCCGGAAGTGGCAAATGGGAAGATTCGGGCGGTGATGCCAGCAAATTCGGGCTTTCATCCAGTGAGTTGCTCGAAGCACTCGACTTTTTGGAGACAAAAGGACTGAAAAGTTGTCTGAAATTGATACATTTCCACATCGGGAGCCAAGTGACCAAGATACGCCGTATCAAGACTGCTCTGCGCGAAGCCTCGCAGTTCTACGTGCAGCTTCACGCGATGGGATTCAAGGTGGAATTCGTGGATATAGGCGGCGGACTGGGAGTCGATTATGACGGCACACGTTCCTCCAGCAGCGAAAGTAGCGTCAACTACTCCATCCAGGAGTATGTGAACGACTCCATCTCCACGCTGGTCGATGCCAGCGACAAGAATGGCATCCCGCATCCCAATATCATCACGGAAAGCGGACGCGCACTTACCGCCCATCACTCCGTACTTATCTTCGAGGTACTGGAGACGGCCACACTGCCCGAATGGGATGATGACGAGGAAGTGACCAAAGAAGACCACGAACTGGTGCAGGAACTTTATTCCATTTGGGACACCCTGAACCAGAACAAGATGCTGGAAGCCTGGCACGACGCGCAACAGATTCGCGAAGAAGCACTCGACCTCTTCAGCCACGGCATCGTTGACCTCAAGACGCGCGCGCAGATCGAACGCCTTTACTGGTCGGTGATGCGCGAAGTGAACCAAATAGCCAGCGGACTGAAGCATGCTCCCGATGAACTCCGCGGACTGCCGAAGTTGCTCGCCGATAAGTACTTCTGCAACTTCTCGCTCTTTCAGTCCTTGCCCGACTCTTGGGCAATCGACCAGATATTTCCCATTATGCCCATCCAGCGGCTTGATGAACGTCCCGACCGCACGGCAACCCTGCAGGATATCACCTGCGACTCGGACGGAAAGATTGCCAACTTCATCTCCACGAAGAACGTTGCGCACTATCTGCCTGTGCATTCCCCGAAGAACAAGGAACCCTATTATGTGGGCGTGTTCCTTGTAGGTGCCTATCAGGAGATACTGGGAGACATGCATAATCTCTTCGGAGATACCAATGCTGTACACGTCTCCGTTAACGAGAAGGGCTACAGCATCGAACAGGTGATAGACGGCGAAACCGTGGCAGAAGTGTTGGACTACGTGCAATATAACCCGAAGAAGCTGGTACGTACCCTGGAAACCTGGGTGACCCAATCCGTGAAGGAGGGGCGTATCTCCTTGGAAGAGGGGAAGGAGTTTCTTTCCAACTATCGTTCGGGACTTTACGGTTACACCTATTTAGAATAAGAGTATTGAAGTAAGAATATATGAGAGAGAAACTGACAGTAATTAAAGTGGGTGGCAAGATTGTAGAAGAGGAAGCCACCCTCCGCAAGTTGTTGGACGACTTTGCCGCCATCGACGGCTATAAAGTATTGGTGCACGGCGGCGGACGTTCGGCAACGAAGCTCGCCGCACAACTGGGCATTGAAAGCCGTATGGTGAACGGACGTCGCATCACAGATGTCGAAACCCTGAAAGTCGTGACGATGGTCTATGGCGGACTGGTGAACAAGAACATCGTAGCCGGTCTGCAGGCATGCGGAATCAATGCGCTGGGGCTTACCGGTGCAGATATGAACGTCATACGTTCTGCCAAGCGTCCGGTGAAAGAAGTAGACTACGGCTTCGTGGGCGATGTGAAGCAAGTGAATGCCGATTTTCTGGGCGATCTGATTCATAAAGGAGTCGTTCCCGTCATGGCTCCGCTGACGCACGACGGTGCCGGAAACCTGCTGAATACGAATGCCGACACCATAGCCGGCGAGACGGCAAAGGCTCTTGCTGCTTTGTTCGACGTCACCCTGGTATTCTGTTTTGAAAAGAAAGGCGTGCTCCGCGACGAAAACGACGACGACAGCGTGATCCCCCAGATTACTCCTGACGACTTTGAACGTTATGTAGCGGAAGGCATAATCCAGGGAGGCATGATACCCAAGCTGGAAAACTCTTTCGAAGCCTTGCATGCAGGAGTGTCCGAAGTCATCATCACCCAGGCATCGGCAATCAATGGAAGCGGAGGAACCCGCATCCGGAAATAATTTCCAAAAAAATAGCAGACTACTGTAACTTTCCGTACACTAAACCGTCATTAATTATAGAGATGCAAGAACTCAGTTTTCGGAATGACATTCTCCCGCTGAAAGACAAACTCTTTCGGTTGGCTCTCCGGATTACTTTCAATCGGACAGAGGCGGAGGACGTCGTGCAGGAAACAATGATCAGGGTCTGGAACAAGCGTGACGAATGGAAACAGTTCGGTTCTATCGAAGCCTACTGTCTGATTGTGGCAAAGAACTTGGCGATAGACCGCCGCGAAAGGAAAGACGCCCAGACCGTGGAGCTGACCCTCGAGGTCGAACGGACTCCCGAAGCATCCGGACCCTATGACCATTTGGTGAACAAGGAGCAAATGGACCTGATCCACCGCCTGGTCAACGAACTTCCCGAAAAACAACGGCTGATCATGCAGCTTCGGGATATCGAGGGGAAAAGTTATAAAGAGATTGCAATCATTCTGCATCTGACGGAGGAACAGGTCAAAGTGAACCTCTTCCGCGCCAGGCAGAAAGTAAAACAACGGTATTTGGATATAGATGGCTATGGACTTTGAATATATAGAACGACTCTTGGAACGCTACTGGCAGTGCGACACTTCCCTCGAAGAGGAAGTGCAGTTGCGCTCTTTCTTCAGCAGAAGCGATGTTCCTGCCCACTTGCTGCGCTACAAGGATTTGTTCGTATACCAGCAACTGCAACAGGATGCGGGATTAGGCGAGGACTTTGATGCCCGCGTGCTTGCAGAAGTGGAACCACCGGTGGTGAAGGCAAAGCGCCTGACGCTCACTACGCGCCTCGTTCCGATGTTCAAAGCCGCAGCGGCAGTGGCATTGGTGCTCTTGTTAGTCAATGTGATGCAGCATTCTTTCTACAGCAAAGTGAAAGAGGTTGCCGTAGCCGATACGATAGGAAAACAGATAACCGCCCCTTCGGTAGCTCTTTCCAGCGACATGGCGGTCACCCACGAACAACAGGTGCTGGCAGACAGCCTTTCGCGGATGGACAAGAAGGGGGAACTGCAACAATAACATTTTCATTTGCTTTAAACATAAATATAGTTAGTGTGCTTTATTAAAACAACAAATTGAGGCTGTGAAGTTTCAATTCTCTCAAATTCTTATAAAAACTAACTAAGATAGATGGGACGCCGCGAGATGCAGCGTCCCTTTTATTTTTTTGTTTAGGTCAGCATGTGTCAAGGTCATATTAAGTACTCCCTCCTGCCCCTGTCAAGCTCATATTAAGTCCGTACCTGAAACGTTTCTGATCCTTTCCGAAGTAGGTACATGTATAAACAAACAAAAGAGATTCTTCTCAGAACCCCTTTTGTCTAATGCATTAATTAATCCTTTTTACAATGATTCAAGTTAATCTTTGCTATAATGATTTTAAGAGAGAATATTAGAGTTTATACAGGCTCTTCTTGGGATAATCCAGTTCCGGATTACCCTTGTAGCCGATTCTGCCACTGCCGCTGGTGCGTGCCTTCAGATATTGGGTGGCGAAGCATTTGATGTCTCCCGAACCGGCTACGCTGGCATTCACCTGTTGAGCCTCATAGTTTTCGGCAAAGAGATCGCCTGAGCCTGCGACACTATAGGAAGCCCTTTGGGTGGTTCCTTTTAAGATTACCGTTCCGGAACCGGCGATGCTTGCTTCTGTATTTGTGGCGGCTACGTCATTCAGTGCCATATCGCCCGAACCGGATACGGACACTTTCAGGTTGTTGCAAGCAATATGGTTTGCTTTGATATCACCAGAGCCGGCAATGGAAACTTTGATGTTGTTACACTTGATGTTGCTGCCTTTGATATCGCCCGATCCGGCTATGCTGATGCCCAGGTCATCGTTGGTCTGAATTCCGTTCTTCAGGTATATGTCGCCCGACCCGGTAATGGAAATACCGTTCAGTGTTTCGGAAGAGACGCGCACTTCAAGTTTCTTGTAAGAAACGTTGACTCCTTTTTTGAAGCCTATGGATAGCGTATTGTCTTTCACCTTGATGTCCAGAAGGTCTACGATGTTGTCCGAGGTATAGACTTCTACTTTGGGGCTTCCTGGTTTTTGGGTGAATATCACATCGGGGCTTCCTGTTACGCTGATTCGTTTGAAGTCATTCACTTTCATGCTTTTGGTTACGTAATTGTTGCTACCTACTACCTTTTTGCTGTTCCAAGAGTTTGAACTGTAGTTCCTGTTTTGTGAACATGCAGTCGTAGTAATGATGATGCAGATACAGGTGATGAGAGTTGTTAACTTTTTCATGACTTTTCTATTTTTATAATTAACCTTTTGTATTGTTCTTGTTTCTATATTAGACGTTAGTTACTTAAAAAAAGTTGCATCCTGTTTTTGCTTTTTTCCTGAAACTTTTCTCAATGCGTCCGTATAGTATGATTCAATATGCGTGCCAAAGTCATAAAGTGTTGATTATTAAGTGCTGATTTCTCTTTGTTAGTGTCCAATACCGGACACATGTTCGTTTTTGATATATGCATTCATTTGCATATTCGGACGATATTTTGTTCATTTGCCTGTCCATTCATCAATAGGGGAGGATTGCATTGGAAAAAGTCATAGAAGATAAAGAGTTGGGGCGCTTGCTGATTCGGGTCAATGCCCGTGCGCGTCGCCTGACGTTTCGTACCAAGGAGGATGCCATTCACGTGACTGTGCCGTCCGGCACGACGCTTGCCGCAGTGAAAAGGGCGATAGAAGAGTTGCGCCCCCGACTGAGGGCGGCACGGCAGAAGCGTGTCCGTCCTTTGATTGATCTGGATTACAGGATGGATACGGAGTTCTTCAAGTTGAGTCTCGTGAGTGGAGAGAGGGAGACTTTTCTCTCCCGTTCGGAGTTGGGGGAGACGCAGATAGTCTGTCCGCCACAAGCCGACTTCTCCGATCCTGCATTGCAGGCATGGCTGCGGAAGGTCATTGAAGAGGCTTTGCGGCGTAATGCGAAGATTATTCTTCCGCCCCGATTGTATATGCTCTCCCAGAAACATGGCTTGCCCTATCAGCGGGTACGTATCAATTCCAGCAACGGCCGGTGGGGCAGTTGTTCATCGTGCGGGAACATCAATCTTTCCTATTATCTTGTTCTGCTTCCGAAGCACCTGATAGACTATGTGCTGCTGCACGAGCTGGCTCACACCCGTGAAATGAACCATGGGGAGCGCTTTTGGGCTCTTCTTGACGAGCTGACCGAGGGAAAATCCCAGCAGTTGCAGGAAGAGTTGAAGCAATATCGCACCGACTTCTGAGACCGGAGATTCGGGAATGGTTTCATTTATCTGCTTTCTTGTCACTGTTTTCCGTGACTGTCTTTTCTTTTTGAGTTAATAAACGTAAACATTGTTGCGGTTAGATAACAATTGTTTATTTTTGAAACTTCAAATTGAATAGTAATCAATAGTTTAAATTATAAAATTACAAATTTATGAGAAAGATCCTGCTTTTAGTAGTCTGTGTGTTATGTTCACTCGCGGGTTATAGCCAGAATTTTGATGAGCCGAAGGGAAAACCGACTGTATTTATCGACTATTTTAAACGCTCCAGCGATTCATCGTTTGCATGGGTAGAGGGGTTGCGTAACACGGTAATCGAAGGCATACAGAAGATGGAGCGTGTCATTCTGATTGATGTGGATGCACAAGACGCCTTGCGCATCGAGGCACAGCGGCGTTCATCCGCCAATATCTCTTCGGGAGACGACAATGAAATGGACCGCTTGGCTGTGATGGAGCAGTTGGGTGCACAGTTTATCATCACCGGGCAGGTTGCATCGATGACGGCTGCCTACAAGTCGAAGGACGGGAAAAGCTACTATGACGGTTCGGTCTCTTATACGCTTAAGGTGATTAATGCAAAGAACGGCACGCTGGTGGGGACGAAGACCTTCCAGCATAGTGGGCTGACCGGGGGCACGGGCGCCAACAAGGAGGAGGCGATTGCCAACACCATCAAGTATGCGGTGCACAGCATGCGCGACTTCGTGGACGAGTACTTCAAGATGGAAGGAACCATCCTCGAGGTGAACAGCGAGAAGAAGGGCAAGGCGGAGGAAGTCTATATCAACCTCGGCACCATGCACGGTGTGAAGGATGCACAGAAATTCACGGTCTACGTCGTGCGCGAAGTGGCAGGACGCGAGGCGAAGCGGGAAATCGGGCGTCTGACCGTAAAGGCGGTTGAGGGTGACGACATCTCCTTGTGCAAGGTGCAGAAGGGTGGCGAAGAGATCATGAAAGCTATCCGCGACGAGCAGCCTATTAAGATTATCTCCCGTGTGCAGACGCTGATGGGGGGAATTTTCAACTAATCGGGAGATAGAATATGACGAAGCATTATTTCATGTTTCTTTTAGGAGTATTCCTGTCCGCGATGCTGTTCGGACAGCGATACTCCGGCGACGTGGTTTTTCTGCAACAGAAGGGAAACACATTGTCGGTGCGTGCCGTGGGCATCAGCGAGAAGAAGAAGGAGACGGAGGTCATGGCATTGAAGTCGGCCTTCCATACCTTATTCTATACAGGAGTGGAGGGCGTGAACAGAGGCAACCCGCTGGTGTCGGCGGCGAAGCCCAACTACGACCGCCGCTTCTTCGACGAAGGGCGCTACTCGGTCTTCGTGCGCGACTATTCCGTGACGGAAGCCCCCGTGAAGCAAGGCAAGCAATACCGCTGCACGGTGGAGATGACCATCCTCTTCGATGCCCTGCAGAAGGACCTGAACCGGAACAAGGTGCAGACCAACCTCGGCATGGCAGTCGGGGCGCCCGGCAGCCAGGTGAGCCTGCCCACGGTGACCGTGCTACCCTACGCACGTGAGAACGAAGACGTGCGTGCCATACTGGACCACAACCAGATGCTGAGCTATGCCGTAAGCAAGATGACCAGCGAGTTCAGCTCGCGCGGATACAAGACGAAGGACTTCCTCGCCCAGCTGAAACGCGCGAAGCGGAACGACGTGCTGACGGCAGGCACGCAGTCGGACGCCGTGACGAAGATGATACAGAACATGGGTGCCGACATCATCGTCACCGCCAAGGTCATCGCCACCACCGACGTGCGGCGCCAAAGCGAAGTGTCGCTGGAACTGACGGCCACCGAGTTTCAGACCGCGGGCAACCTCGCGAGTGCCACGTACCAAAGCGGCAAGTTCGTCACCACGGATACCATCCGGCTGACGGACTACGCGCTCAAGAAGGTGAAGGATGAGTTCTTCACCAAGCTCCAGGCATCCTTCAACGACATCGTGAAGAACGGGCGCGAGATGGCCATACAGATGGTTCTGGCAAAGTCCGTTACGGACTGGGACTTCGACCAGCCGCTGCCCGACGGGAGCGCCGGCTTCAAGCCCATGCTGGAAGAGTGGTTGCAGGTGCACGCCCTGAACGGAGTCTATGACATGAGCCGCAGCAACGACAAGGTGATCGACCTCTCTGTCCAGATACCCATCTGGGACGAAGGGCAGGGGCGTGCCTATACGATATCACGCTTCAGTGCCGAACTGAAGAGCCTCCTCGACGAGAAGTTAGGGGGAGAATACGTCGCCTCCGTCGTCACGATGGGGCAGGGATTGACGATAACCATCAAATAATCGGACAGCATATGAAGAAGAGTATGATTCTGTGTGCCCTCCTGCTTGTCGTCCCCCTGTGGGCGGCGGCACAAGAGGCCATCCACTTTGTGGCAGGAACGCCCGCACAGCCGGGTCTGAGCCAGAAGACGATAGACGCGTTGAGGCTGAAAACAGAGCAAATCCTCGCCCGCAACAATGCCGGGGCGGCTCCGGCGCACGGTGCCTTTGTCGTCCAGCCGGAGCTTCGGCTCGGAGAGGCGAAGAAGACGGAAGGGCTGCTGCGCGAGGTGACGCTGGTCGGCGGAGAGTTCTCGCTGACGGCACGCAACCGCTACGACGGCAGCATCTACGGTACGGCAGTGATCGAGGTGCAGGGCGACGCAGCAGGAAGCCGCGAGGAGGCACTCTCCTCGCTCATCTCCAGCATCAAGGTGACAGACCCCGCCTTTGTCCGCTTCATCCGCACGACGCGTAAGCGCATCGCGGAGCACTATGAGCAGAACTGTCCCGCCATCCTGAAGCAGGCACAGGCACTGATGGCGGCGGGCAAGGGGGAGGAGGCATCGGATTATCTCTCGGCAGTTCCCGCCACGGCGCCTTGCTATGACGAGGTGATCGCCCTGCTCGAGAGACTCAATAAGAACAAGCCGCAAGAGGCACCCCGCCTTCCGGACACCACCCCGACGACTCCCGCGTCCGAAGCACAACCCGCACCCGCAGAGCCTGTGGAGGCACGTTCATTCAGAAAAGTAAAGTAGAACCATTTATGAAGACAATAAGAATAGCCTTGACACTGGCTCTGCTGTCCATAGCAGGGACAGCCTCCTTGTTTGCGCAGGCATACAAGGTGATTGACAGGAGCGACAAGAAAGCCCCTGCATGGTACGAATCGGCCGAGACGGGCTACATCGTGGCCTCTGCCGAGGCGCCGACGATGGAAGAAGCCCGCCGGCAGTGCATGGAGAGCGTGAAACGGCAAATCATCCAGGCAGTCGCGCAGAACATCGAGTTCTCCGACTCGCACGTCGTGAAGCAGACCACAGGCTCGGGCGACCGCGTCACGGAGTTCACCGACCAGTACCTCGCCGAAGGCTCCACGCGCGCCGCCTCCCTGCCCTTCATCAAGGGCATCTCGTTCTCCAAGGTCGCCGGCTCCTACTGGGAGAAGCGCAGCGAGAAGAAATCCGGCCGTACGACGTACGCCTATGCCATCCGCTACCCCTTTCCGGCGAGCGAACACCGTGCGCTGGTGAGCCAGTTCGAAGAGCAGGACCGCGCGATGGAAGACCTCGTCAGGGGCATGGAGGAACACATCGCGGAGATCTCCTCCGTAGAAGAGATAGACCGCTGCATCACCCGCCTGCGCCCTGCCGTGGAGTACTTCTTCGACAAGACCCGCCGCGAATGGGCGGAAAGCGTGGTCGCGAACTACCGGAAACTCTCCACTTTCGTCACCGCCGACGGACGGGCGGACGGACGGGACGCATACGTGGTCTCCCTCTACCTGAAAGGGAAGAAAATCACGACCGCCTCCCTGCCGAAACTCGCCTCCAACTGCGCTTCGCAACTGAAGGCCGTGACCCGCGGAGAGGATATCCTGATTACCTACAACAGCGAAGACTGTCTGGAGGATGAAGAGAACTCCGTGGAACTGACGTTCCGACTGCCGGGCAAGTCGCTCAGACACCGCTTCTTCTTCCAAGGGAGATAATCGGTCGCACAACGCGCCGTCGGGAAGTCGGGGAGGGGCACGCTGCTCCGTTTTCCGCTCTTTCCCGAAAAACGGTTCACGGAAACCGGTTAAATTAGCTTAATATTTTCCTCGGATTTTCTCCCAATTTTCGCCCTTTTTCGGCCGCTCTGCCTCCAGTGTGCCTCCAGTACACCTCCAGTCCTAAGGATTGGCGTCGGACTGGAGGTACACTGGATGTGTAATTTTAACACACTGGCCTCGTAGCGTTACGAGAAGTTAATCGGCCGTTTCCCGCCTCCGTTATAGTTGCATTGTTGGCTACGTGGCTCCACAAGTCCGTGCCCGCCGTCACCTCCTCGCCAACTGCTTCACCTCCCCGTTCTCCTTCTCGAACCGGTACGTTCCGCCCCTCTCGCCCAGCTCGAACAGCGACAACTCCTCCGTCGCATTGTCCACAATCAGCAGCGCACTCTGCTCGGCGAAGCGCCTGACGTCGATACTGAAAGGCTCCTCGGCGATTCTTTGGTTGACAAGCACGCTGTCGTTGATCAGCAGAGAAAGCGAATCCCCCACGAACCCCCTGGTCAGCGTAATCGTATACATCTCGATGAAGTTGCGTTCCGCATCCTTCTGCCTTTGCAGGCGCAGGCTCATGTAGACAAAGATCACCACGACGAAAATCACAGCAAAAGCCAGTATGCCATTGCCTATCATAAACTGCTTGTTAGTGTTCAGACGATGTGCCATAATAAATCGAATTTAGAAGTCCGTGCAAATGTAACGATTAAAATTAAACCCATCGACAAACATCCCGACAAATCAGAAACCCTCCTCCGAAATCATTACCCCGACAGGCCACCCCTAAAAAACGAAAGACAAATTACTCCATAAACAGAAAACACCCCGCCTCCTTAGCCCAATCCACAAACCCCTCGGCACGCTTTTACCCCTCCCGAATATCAAAAAAACGTGTGAAACGTCTTCAAAAACTTCTATCCACCCCCTCCCGAACCCCTTTTCAACTCCTTCTGAGTCTCTTCCGAACCCTTTCCCGGTCCCTTCCGCCCCCTTTCCCCGTCCCTTCCCGCTTTTTCCCCCTGTTTCTATTCATCGCCTAACCCGCTATCCTCCCCATAAAAACAGAAAAACATCCCCGGAAAGAACTCTCAAAATAAGGCGAACAAAATTTAAACAGACACTAAATGATTCTTTTTTCCTCTAATATTTTGTAGTCGAACAGATTATTCTTATATTTGCAACCGCAATGGATGAAAGGTGGAGGGGCAATCAAGCTCCTTTTTTTGTTCTTATATAGTTAATCAATGATAGAAAAAAAAATTGTTTGCCAAATCGTTGACGAATGGCTGGCAGGAAAAGAGTACTTCCTGGTAGAAGTAACAGTCAGCCCCGACGACAAGATCGTGGTGGAAATCGACCACAAAGAAGGCGTTTGGATCGAAGATTGTGTGGAACTGAGCCGATATATCGAGTCCAGACTGAACCGCGAAGAAGAAGACTATGAACTGGAAGTGGGATCTGCCGGCATCGGACAGCCGTTCAAAGTGCTGCAACAATACCGCAACCACATCGGCGAAGAAGTGGAAGTCCTTAAAAAAAACGGACGCAAACTGTGCGGTGTACTCAAAGACGCCGACGAGCAACACTTCACCCTCACCACCCAGAAAAAAGTGAAACCCGAAGGAGCCAAACGCCCCCGGATGGAACAAGAGGACGAAACCTTTGCATACGATGAAATAAAATATACTAAATACTTAATCAGTTTTAAATAGAACTATGGCCAAAAAAGTAGAAACTGTCAGCTTGATAGATACATTTTCGGAATTTAAGGAACTGAAAAATATCGATAGGACCACCATGGTGAGCGTGCTCGAAGAGTCGTTCCGTAGCGTGATAGCAAAGATGTTCGGTACCGATGAAAACTACGACGTAATCGTGAATCCCGATAAAGGAGACTTCGAAATATGGCGCAACCGCGAAGTAGTGGCAGATGAAGACCTCGAAAACCCAAACATGCAGATCGCCCTCTCGGAAGCCCAAAAAATAGACGCATCATACGAAGTAGGCGAAGAAGTGACCGACGAAGTCATCTTTGCCAACTTCGGACGCCGCGCCATCCTGAACCTGCGCCAGACACTGGCCTCAAAGATTCTGGAACTGGAGAAAGACAGTCTCTATAACAAATATATTGATAAAGTAGGCACCATCATCAACGCCGAAGTCTACCAGATCTGGAAGAAAGAAATGCTCCTGCTCGACGACGAAGGAAACGAACTGCTCCTGCCCAAAGGAGAACAAATCCCGAGCGACTTCTACCGCAAAGGCGAAACCGCCCGCGCCGTAGTAGCCCGCGTCGACAACAAGAACAACAACCCGAAAATCATCCTTTCGCGCACCTCGCCCCTCTTCCTCCAGCGCCTCTTCGAAATGGAAGTCCCCGAAATCAACGACGGACTGATCACCATCAAGAAGATAGCCCGCATCCCCGGCGAACGCGCCAAGATAGCCGTCGAATCCTACGACGACCGCATCGACCCCGTAGGAGCCTGCGTCGGCGTCAAAGGAAGCCGCATCCACGGCATCGTCCGCGAATTGCGCAACGAAAATATCGACGTAATCAACTATACGAACAACACACAATTGTTCATACAGCGTGCCCTCAGCCCCGCAAGGATTTCATCCATCCGCCTGAACGAAGAAGAACGCAAGGCCGAAGTCTACCTTCGTCCCGAAGAAGTCTCGCTCGCCATCGGTAAGGGAGGTCTGAACATCAAGCTCGCCAGCATGCTGACCGAGTACACCATCGACGTCTTCCGCGAACTCGACCAGACCGTAGAAGACGAAGACATCTACCTCGACGAGTTTAGAGATGAAATCGACGGATGGGTAATCGACGCCATCAAAGCAATAGGCATCGATACCGCCAAATCCGTACTGAACGCCCCCCGCGAGATGCTCATCGAGCGGACCGACCTGGAAGAAGAAACGGTGGACGAGGTATTACGCATTTTAAGAATGGAGTTCGATGAAGGCGAACCCGACCACGGACCGGAGCCCGAAGTTGAGCCTGAAGCAGAACCCGAAACAGAATAAAATGCCGGACGGCACTGTTTCTGTTTGCACCAACTTCTTTCTCCACATTATTCATTAAATTTTTAGTATGACGATAAGGTTAAATAAAGTAACAAGAGATTTGAATGTAGGAATTTCAACGGTAGTTGAGTTCCTACAGAAGAAAGGATTTGCCGTTGAGGCAAACCCCAATACAAAAATTTCAGAAGAGCAATACGCCTTGCTCGTGAAAGAGTTCAGTACAGATAAGAACCTCAGACTTGAATCGGAACGTTTCATTCAAGAACGGCAGAACAAAGACCGCAACAAAGCTTCTGTATCTATCGACGGATATGAAGCGGAAACTACGGAGAAAGCAAAAGTAGAGGAAATCAAAACCGTGATCCCCGAAGATGTACGCCCGAAATTCAAACCTGTAGGAAAAATCGACCTCGACAGACTGAACAACCGCAAACCGGTAGTGGAGAAAGTAGAAGAAAAGAAAGCAGAACAGTCGGAGCCGATGCCTAAAGAAGCATCTCAGCCCCAGCCGGAAAGCAAACCGGAGCCGCAGCTCCAACCCAAAGCGGAACAGCACTCCCAACCCGAAACCCAAAAAGAACCGCAACCCGAAGTGAAGAAAGAATCCGTGACGGAGCTGCAAGCCAACTCGCAACCGGAACTGCAACCGAAGCAGGTTGCACAGCCGGAAACGCAGAACGAAACGGCATCCGCAGTCTCCCAAAAGGTCGCACGGGAAGAACAACCGAAAAAGGCTACAGAAGAACAACCGGAAAAAGCTCCGGAAGCACACCATAAAGAAGAAATGAAAAAAGAAACACCAGCTCCTGTGGCGTCTGCCAAGGAAGAAACAAAGCCGGTTGTGACTAAAGAAACACCTGCTAAGAACGACGAAGAGGAAATCTTCACCATACATAAACCGGAGTTTGTTTCCAAAATCAACATCATCGGTCAGATTGATTTGGCTACACTGAACCAATCCACGCGCCCCAAAAAGAAAAGTAAGGAAGAAAGAAAAAAGGAGCGCGAGGAAAAGGAGAAGATGCGCCAGGATCAGAAGAAGCAGATGAAAGAAGCCATCATCAAGGAGATCCGTCGCGAAGATGGCAAAATGAAAGATGGCAAGGGAAAGGATACCGACGCCAATGGCAACAAGAAGAAACGTCTACGTATCAATAAGGAGAGAGTAGATATAAATAATGTTTCCAACTTCCAGCGTGGCGGGGAAAACCGTAACGGCGGCAAACCGCAGGGCGGCGCCAACAATCATCAGGGTGGTGGCAAGAGCGGCCGTAACAAAGATCGTTTCAAGAAGCCCGTCATCAAGCAGGAGGTCAAGGAAGAAGACGTAGCCAAGCAAGTAAAAGAGACTTTGGCACGGCTCACGTCCAAGGGTAAGAGCAAGACCGCAAAATACCGCAAGGACAAACGCGAAATGGTTTCCAACCGTATGCAGGAGATGGAAGATCGCGAAATGGCGGAAAGCAAAGTGCTGAAACTCACTGAATTTGTTACGGCAAACGAGCTGGCAAACATGATGGACATATCCGTTACGCAGGTCATCGCTACCTGTATGAGCATCGGTATCATGGTTTCCATCAACCAGCGTCTGGATGCTGAAACCATCAACCTGGTGGCAGAAGAGTTCGGCTACAAGACCGAGTACGTCAGCGCGGAAGTGGCGCAAGCCATCGTTGAAGAAGCAGATGCCGAAGAAGACCTCGAACCGCGCGCCCCGATTGTGACCGTCATGGGACACGTCGACCACGGTAAGACTTCTTTGCTCGATTATATCCGTAAGGCGAACGTCATTGCCGGCGAGGCGGGAGGTATCACCCAGCACATCGGTGCCTACAACGTGAAGTTGGAAGACGGACGCCGGATCACCTTCCTCGATACTCCGGGTCACGAAGCCTTCACCGCCATGCGTGCGCGTGGTGCCAAAGTGACGGACGTGGTCATCATCATCGTCGCTGCCGACGACAACGTCATGCCGCAGACCAAAGAGGCTATCAACCATGCCATGGCAGCAGGTGTACCCATTGTGTTTGCGATCAACAAGATTGATAAACCGACAGCCAACCCCGACAAGATAAAAGAAGAACTGGCCGCCATGAACTTCCTCGTCGAAGAGTGGGGTGGAAAATACCAGTCGCAAGATATCTCAGCCAAGAAAGGATTGGGTGTGAACGACCTTCTGGAGAAAGTGTTGCTGGAAGCCGAAATGCTTGAACTGAAAGCCAACCCGAACCGTAGAGCCACGGGTTCCATCATCGAGTCATCACTGGATAAGGGACGTGGTTACGTAGCTACCATGTTGGTATCCAACGGTACGCTGCACGTAGGTGACATCGTGCTGGCAGGTACGGCATACGGTAAAGTGAAGGCCATGTTCAACGAACGTAACCAACGCATGAAGGAGGCAGGTCCTTCCGAGCCGGTACTTATTCTTGGTCTGAACGGCGCGCCTGCCGCAGGCGACACGTTCCACGTGCTCGAAACCGAACAGGAGGCACGCGAGATTGCCAATAAGCGCGAACAGTTGCAGCGTGAACAAGGCTTGCGTACTCAGAAGATGTTGACTTTGGACGAAGTCGGTCGTCGTCTGGCTTTAGGAGACTTCCACGAACTGAACGTCATTGTCAAGGGCGACGTGGACGGTTCTGTCGAGGCTTTGAGCGATTCACTGATCAAGCTGTCTACCGAACAGATACAGGTGAACGTGATACACAAGGGCGTTGGAGCCATCTCCGAATCCGATGTATCACTGGCTGCTGCTTCCGATGCCATTATCATTGGCTTCCAAGTACGTCCGTCGAATGCTGCGGCAAGACTGGCAGAAAACGAAGGTGTGGATATACGCAAGTATTCAGTCATCTACGATGCTATCGAAGAGGTGAAAGCCGCTATGGAAGGTATGTTGGCACCGCAATTGAAGGAACAGGTGACAGCAACCATAGAAGTACGCGAAGTATTCAACATCTCTAAGGTAGGTCTTGTTGCCGGTGCGGTAGTGAAGACCGGAAAGGTAAAACGTAGCGACAAGGCACGTCTTATCCGCGACGGTATTGTGATCTTCACCGGTGCGATTAACGCCTTGAAACGTTTCAAAGACGATGTGAAAGAAGTTGGTACTAATTTCGAGTGTGGTATCAGCCTGACCAACTGCAATGATATCAAGGTAGGCGATATCATCGAGTCTTACGAAGAAATAGAAGTAAAACAAACTCTGTAATAGTAGTTGAGAGTTGAGAATCGGGAGTTGAGAGTTATTTGCAGCATTATTGCGCAGCCAACTCTCCATTCTCCATTCTCAACTCTCATTTCTTTTAGCTATGACAACAATAGATATCATCATATTGGTGGTGATCGGTGCGGGAGCAGTCATTGGTTTTATCAAAGGCTTCATCAAGCAATTGGCATCCATCTTAGGGTTGATTGTCGGCTTGCTGGCTGCGAAGACCCTTTATGTATCCGTTGCCGAGCGTGTATTCTCTAAGATAATGGATTCCATGACGTTTGCGCAGATATTGGCATTTGTTGCTATTTGGGTAGTTGTGCCGTTGTTGTTTCTTCTGGTAGCTTCCGTGCTGACCAAGGCGATGGAAGCCGTTTCGCTGGGTTGGCTCAACCGTTGGCTCGGTGCGGGACTAGGCGCATTGAAATTCATGTTGCTGACCAGCCTGCTGATTTGTGTTGTTGAGTTTATAGACTTCGATAATACATTGATGAGCAAAACAATGAAGGAGGATTCGGTGTTATACTATCCGATGAAAGAGTTTGCCGGTATATTCTTTCCGGCAGCAAAAGAAGTTACTGAACAATATATACTTAAATAAAATAATGCAACCCGAAGAACCTAATAAATATGTAAAGGAACTTACTCAAGAGAAGTACAAGTATGGCTTTACGACCGACGTACACACGGAAGTGATTGAGCGTGGGCTGAATGAAGACGTCATACGACTGATCTCTGCAAAGAAGAACGAGCCGGAATGGCTGTTGGAGTTCCGTTTGAAGGCATACCGTTACTGGTTGACGCTGGAGATGCCTACATGGGCACATCTTCGCATACCAGAGATAGATTATCAGGCGATTTCATACTATGCCGATCCGATGGCAAAGAAGAAAGATGCTCCGAAAAGCATGGATGAGGTGGACCCGGAGTTGATAAAGACTTTCAATAAACTGGGCATTCCGTTGGAAGAACAGATGGCGTTGAGTGGCATGGCGGTGGATGCCGTGATGGATTCCGTATCTGTGAAGACTACTTTCAAGGAGACGTTGATGGAGAAAGGCATCATCTTTTGTTCCATCAGCGAAGCCGTACGCGAACATCCCGACTTAGTGCAGAAATATCTGGGTTCCGTAGTGGGATATCGTGACAACTTCTTTGCCGCATTGAACTCGGCAGTCTTCTCCGACGGTTCATTTGTCTATATTCCGAAGGGAGTGCGTTGCCCGATGGAGCTGTCCACCTATTTCCGTATCAATGCCCGCAACACGGGACAGTTTGAGCGGACGCTGATTGTGGCAGATGACGACTCGTATGTTTCTTATCTGGAAGGATGTACGGCACCGATGCGCGACGAAAACCAGTTGCATGCCGCTATCGTAGAGATTATGGTGCACGACCGCGCCGAAGTGAAGTACAGCACCGTGCAGAATTGGTATCCGGGCGATGCGGAAGGCAAGGGCGGAGTATATAACTTTGTGACCAAGCGCGGCAACTGCAAGGGTGTGGATAGCAAACTCTCGTGGACACAGGTCGAAACAGGCTCCGCCATTACGTGGAAGTATCCTTCCTGTATCCTGACGGGAGACAACTCTTCGGCTGAATTTTACAGTGTGGCGGTGACGAACAACTACCAGCAGGCGGACACGGGTACAAAGATGATACACTTGGGCAGGAATACCCGCAGTACGATTGTCAGCAAAGGTATCTCTGCCGGACACAGTGAGAACTCCTACCGCGGTTTGGTGCGTGTGGCGCAGAAAGCAGACAATGTGCGCAACTATAGCCAGTGTGACTCTCTGTTGCTGGGCGACAAATGCGGTGCGCACACCTTCCCCTATATGGACATCCATAACGAAACGGCAGTCGTGGAGCACGAAGCGACGACCAGCAAGATTAGTGAAGACCAGATCTTCTACTGTAACCAGCGCGGTATCTCTACAGAAGACGCCGTAGGTCTGATCGTGAACGGATATGCCAAGGAGGTGCTGAACAAACTGCCTATGGAGTTTGCTGTGGAAGCGCAGAAACTGCTTGCCATCTCTCTGGAGGGAAGCGTGGGATAATTATTGAAATTATAAATTATAGATTATGAATTAGGAGTGATGAATGGGCCGTGCAGGCGATTCATGATTCAAAGTTCATGATTCAAAGTTCAAAATCAAATATCATGTTAGAGATAAAAGACCTGCATGCCAGCATCAATGGCAAAGAGATATTGAAAGGAATCAACCTGTCGGTAAAGGCAGGCGAGGTACACGCCATTATGGGACCGAACGGTTCCGGTAAGAGTACCCTTTCATCTGTGTTGGTGGGTAACCCGGCTTTTGAAGTGACAAAGGGTAGCGTGACTTTCAACGGTAAGGACCTGTTGGAACTTTCACCGGAGGATCGCAGTCATGAAGGCATCTTTCTCAGTTTCCAGTATCCGGTGGAGATTCCGGGTGTGAGCATGGTGAACTTCATGCGTGCGGCGGTGAATGAGCAACGTAAGTACAAGCATCTGCCTGCCCTCAGCGCAAGCGAGTTTCTGAAACTGATGCGTGAGAAACGCGCGGTTGTGGAACTGGACAATAAGTTGGCAAACCGTTCTGTGAACGAGGGATTCTCCGGTGGTGAGAAGAAACGCAATGAGATCTTCCAGATGGCGATGCTGGAACCGCGTCTGAGCATCCTCGATGAAACGGACTCCGGACTGGATATCGACGCGTTGCGTATCGTTGCCGAAGGAGTGAACAAACTGAAGACGCCGGAAAGCAGTACTATCGTCATTACCCACTACCAGCGTTTGCTGGATTACATAAAGCCCGACATCGTACACGTACTCTACAAAGGCCGCATCGTGAAGACGGCAGGACCGGAACTGGCTTTGGAGCTGGAAGAGAAAGGGTATGACTGGATTAAGAAAGAGTTGGGAGAATAAACCGGGGGAGAGTAAGTTATGAGTGCAGAACAACAATACATAGACCTTTTCTCTCAGACGGAAGCCATGATATGCCGGCACAGTGCCGAGGTACTGAATGCTCCCCGTGCCGCCGCATTTGCAGACTTCGAGCGGCTTGGCTTTCCTACCCGTAAGCAAGAGAAATACAAATATACGGATGTCAGCAAATTCTTCGAACCGGACTATGGGTTGAACCTGAACCGTCTGGACATTCCGGTGAATCCGTACGAGGTGTTCAAGTGTGACGTGCCTAACATGAGTACATCCCTCTATTTCGTAGTGAACGATGGCTTTTATAGCAAAGCCCTGCCTGCTTCCCATCTGCCCGAAGGAGTCCTTTTCGGCAGTCTGAAGGAGATGGCGGAGAAGTATCCTGAGCTGGTAGGGAAATATTATGGCAAGTTGGCTGATACGTCGCAAGACGGTGTCACTGCGTTCAACACGGCTTTTGCGCAAGACGGTGTCCTGCTGTACGTGCCGAAGAACGTGACGGTGGAACGTCCTATCCAGCTGGTGAATATCCTTCGCGGCGACGTGGACTTCCTGGTGAACCGTCGTGTACTAATTGTCCTGGAAGAGGGCGCACAGGCACGCATGCTGATGTGTGACCATGCGATGGACAATGTGAATTTCCTCGCTACGCAAGTGATCGAAGTCTTTGTGGGAGCCAATGCGTTCTTCGACCTTTACGAACTGGAAGAGACGCATACGAGTACGGTCCGCATCAGCAATCTTTACGTGAAGCAGGAAGCGAACAGCAATGTGCTGTTGAATGGTATGACTTTGTACAATGGTACTACCCGCAACACGACCGAAGTGCTGTTGGCAGGTGAGGGGGCTGAGATTCGTCTTTGCGGTATGGCTATCGAGGATAAGAATCAGCATGTAGACAACCATACAACCATCGACCATGCTGTGCCCAATTGCACCAGCAATGAGCTGTTCAAGTATGTGCTCGATGACCAGTCGGTCGGAGCTTTCTCCGGTTTGGTGTTGGTACGTCCCGGTGCACAGCATACCAGTTCGCAGCAGACGAACCGCAATCTCTGTGCGACCCGCGATGCACGCATGTACACCCAGCCGCAGCTGGAGATTTATGCCGATGACGTGAAGTGCAGTCATGGAGCTACGGTCGGCCAGCTTGACGAGAATGCCTTGTTCTATATGCGCCAGCGAGGTATTCCGGAACGTGAAGCCCGCCTATTGCTGATGTTCGCTTTTGTCAACGAAGTAGTTGACACCATCCGTCTGGATGCTTTGAGAGACCGTCTGCATTTGTTGGTGGAGAAACGTTTCCGTGGAGAACTGAACAAGTGCCAGGGATGTGGGATATGCAGATGAAAAGACTAAGCAGTCCTTTTATCCCTTATTCTTCATCTTTATTCTCTATTCATATTTAATTTGAAGTAAAAAATGGATATTCAAAAGATAAGAGCCGATTTCCCCATCCTCTCCCGCGAGGTCTATGGCAAACCGTTGGTCTATTTCGATAACGGGGCGACTACGCAGAAGCCCCGTTGCGTGGTGAATGCCATTACGGACGAGTACTATTTGGTGAATGCGAACGTGCATCGTGGAGTGCACTTTCTCTCGCAGCAGGCTACGGAACTGCATGAGGCTTCGCGCGAGACGGTGCGGCGCTTCATCAATGCCCGCAGCACGAATGAGATCGTGTTTACGCGGGGGACGACGGAAAGCATCAACCTGCTTGTGTCCAGTTTCGGCGAAGAGTTCATGCAGGAAGGAGACGAAGTGATTCTTTCCGTGATGGAACACCACAGCAATATTGTCCCGTGGCAGCTGCTGGCCGCCAAGAGAGGGATCGCTATCAAGGTGATTCCGATGAATGACAAAGGCGAGTTGCTTTTGGAAGAGTATAAGAAACTGTTTTCCGAACGCACCAAGATTGTCAGCGTGGCCCATGTCTCCAATGTGCTGGGCACGGTCAATCCGGTGCGGGAGATGATTGCCTTTGCCCACGGGCAGGGAGTGCCGGTACTTGTGGACGGTGCACAGTCCATACCCCATCTGCCGGTGGACGTGCAGGCGCTGGACGCTGACTTCTACGTCTTCTCTGGTCATAAGGTTTACGGCCCCACGGGCGTAGGTGTGCTTTATGGCAAGGAGGAGTGGTTGGATCGCATGCCTCCTTATCAAGGTGGCGGCGAAATGATACAGCATGTCTCCTTTGAACGGACCACTTTCAACGAACTGCCTTTCAAGTTTGAAGCGGGTACGCCGGATTATATCGGGACTACCGGACTTGCCAAGGCACTGGACTATGTGTCCGCCATTGGTATGGAGCAGATTGCCGCGCATGAGCATGAGTTGACCCAATATGCCATGCAGCGTCTGAAGGAAATTCCCGGCATGCGCATTTTCGGTGAAGCGGAAGAGAAAGGGAGTGTCATTTCTTTCCTCGTTGGCGATATTCACCACTTCGACATGGGAACCTTGCTCGACCGTTTGGGCATTGCCGTGCGTACGGGGCACCATTGCGCCCAACCGTTGATGCAGCGTCTGGGTATTGAGGGAACTGTGCGTGCTTCTTTCGGACTTTACAATACGAAGGAAGAAGTGGACGTGCTGGTAGCAGGAATCGGGCGTATCAGTAAGATGTTTTCTATTCTGTAGTAAATCTTAAGGCGGTAGGCATCCGTCACGAGCAGTAGCTGCAAGGACGCCATATCTACAACGGCCGCCCCATCCCCGACAACGCCCCTGCACTTCCCGACGATCACTCCCTGTGGAACGACCGCCTGCAACGCTGGAAGCTGGAGTTGCGGGTAAAAAGCCGCCGCATTTGCGTCCGAATCCCCTGGGGTTTGCTGGAACGTTGCCCCGCATTTGTCCGGAAAACCCCAGGGGAATTGAACACAAACCCCAGGAGAATCGAACACAAACCCCACGGGATTCGGACACAAAGCCCGGGACAATCCGACTGTTTTATACCTCTCCGGCCAAAAGTCTTGGCTGATACACAGTTTTTCATTGACAGGAGTTATCGGTCGATACTTCGCTTTACCTAAGTTAAACTATTGGTTTTAACTCCTAACGGAGCGAAGTGATAACTTCCGAATAGTTCCCGATAACTCCTAAGGACAGAAATATGCGCAGGATATTTCTGTTTGGCTATAACTCCTAACGAAATGACAAATCCTGTAAATGAATCCGTGATGATTGACTGAATTTCCGGCGACTTTGCTTGCATATGTTCGGAAATAGTGCGAATATTGCATATAAATCAATTCATAGTCAAACAGAATTGACTATAATTCCGTTAACAAATTTATCATATTATGTTAGTAACAACAACTCCAACGATTGAGGGTGGACGCATCACCCGCTATTATGGTATCGTTTCCGGTGAGACGATTATCGGTGCCAATGTTTTCCGTGATTTCTTTGCCAGCATCCGCGATGTAGTGGGCGGACGTAGTGGCTCGTATGAAGAAGTGCTCCGCGAGGCCAAAGATACGGCATTGCGCGAGATGGAGGAGCAAGCCCGCAGACTGGGAGCTAATGCTGTGATCGGTGTTGACCTCGACTACGAAACGGTTGGGGGAAGCGGCAGCATGCTGATGGTGACGGCATGCGGAACAGCGGTGACTATCGAATAGGCCAGTGATATGCTAATCCGTTTGGATAGGGCATGCGCGCTCTCCTTTTCTGTTCTGCCTCTTTTTTGAGGCAGAGAGTCTCTTTTTTCTCTCATCTTATCTTTTTTTCTTTTCTATTGCATGCCGAAAATGCGTTTTTTCGACATCAAATCTCTTCTTTTTATCCGATGTTTCCAAGATAATCCGTGAAGTATCGTGTGATTCGGTTTTAGTAGATGAACAGGGGAAATGATACTTAAATAATGCCCTAGAAGCCGTTGTAGCTTTATGTGTAACCTACTTTAATGATTATGTAACATGTTGCTTACCCAATGTTACGTAGTGTAATAGATGTGTATCATTTGCTTTTTGCTGTTATTCTCTTATGATATAATTTTATCTCGAAAGTTTTTTTGCTGCAAGTGGTCTGTTGCGGGCAGTAAAACATGTTTAATCTATAAATAGAATGAGTATGAAGACATAGAAAGACAAATCTGATGTGTGAATTTAGACTTTTAATTTAATGGTAAATTTTTAATTAAACAATGTTTTTATGAAAAGCACTAATTCTTATTTTAGGCCTTTAGTACTATTATTTATGCTTTGCGTAATCCCCTTGTGGAGTTATGCACAAAGTGTCCGGGTACAAGGCATCGTGAAAGACAACACAGGTGAATCAGTCATTGGAGCTAATGTGACTGAAAAAGGTACTACAAACGGTATGATTACCGATTTGGATGGTAAATTCTCTCTTTCCGTGCAGAAAGGGGCTACGTTGGTCATTTCTTATATCGGATATGTAGCGCAGGAAATTCCTGTAAAAGGTGAAACACAACTTAATATCGTGCTGAAAGAAGACTCCAAGGCACTGGAAGAAGTGGTCGTAATCGGTTACGGTACGGCGCGTAAGTCGGACGTGACAGGCTCTATCGCTTCTGTAGGTGGCGACAAGTTGCGTGAGGTACCTGCGGCCGATGTGTCCTATGCTTTGCAGAACCGCGTAGCCGGTGTGGATATGTCGCAGACCTCTTCACGTCCGGGTGCTACGATGCAGATACGTATTCGTGGTACGCGTTCGCTCAATGCAAGCAACGACCCGCTGATCGTGTTGGACGGAATACCGTTTATGGGTAGCCTGACCGACATCAACCCCAGTGATATCAAGAGTATGGATATCCTGAAAGACGCCTCTTCGACGGCAATCTACGGTTCGCGCGGTGCCAATGGTGTGATTTTAATCACTACCCACAAGGGTGTGGCCGGTGCACCTGCCAAAATAACCTATAATGGATATGTAGGTCTGAAGAAGGTATTCTCCAAATATCCTATGATGAGCGGTGAGAAGTTTGCCGAGATGCGTAAGTATGCAGGCAAGTTCGAAAACTCTATGGACGAGTCGGACGATGTCGATACCGACTGGCAGGACCTGATGTATCGCAATGGCTTTGTAACCAGCCATGATGTGAACATCTCAGGCGGTACGCAAGGCGGAAACTACAGCTTCGGCGGCGCATACTACAAAGACCAGGGCGTGATTCCTACACAGAACTATACCCGTTACTCCTTGCGCGGTTCGTTCGACCAAGGTGTAGGCAAGTATTTCCGTTTCGGCCTGACCACGAACAGCAATTACAATGTGACCAAGGGTCAGAACATCGGCCTGTATGGTGTATTGTCTGTTTCTCCTATTGCCAATCCGTACAATGAAGACGGCACGCTGAAACGTACAGTGAAATACAACAGCCAGGATGAGGCGTTTGTGGTGACCCGCGATATCGTAGAGAACCTGGAAGAGAAATGGCTGAACGAAACCAAGGGTTTCGGTACTTACAACAACCTTTTCGCAGAAGTTCAGTGCCCGTGGATCAAGGGACTGAAGTATCGCATGAACTTAGGTTTGAACTACCGTTCCACCAAGCAGGGTGAGTTTACCGGTTACGGCATTAACAGCACGAATGCGGAGACTCCTTCCACTGCCGCTTTGGCACATACGGAGACGACGAACTGGGCAGTTGAAAACCTCTTGACTTACGACCGCACCATTGGCAAGCACCAGTTCAACATCGTCGGCATGTATTCTGCCGAACAGACAGTCTACACGAAATCCCACGTGGCTGGCCGGGATATTCCTGCCGAGTATTTCCAATACTATAACATTGGGCGTGCCGAAGGTACCATCACGGTGAATCCCGGTAATTGGGATTATCAGAAGACCGGTCTGATGTCATGGATGGGACGTGCGATGTACACTTACGACAATCGTTACATGTTGATGGTGACCGTCCGTTCGGACGCCTCTTCACGTTTGGCGAAGGGACACCAATGGCACACTTATCCGGCTGTATCTGCCGGTTGGAACATCCGCAACGAAGCCTTTATGGATGACATTGAGTGGCTGGATATATTGAAACTGCGTGTCGGCTATGGCGAGACTTCCAATCAGGCAGTAGCTCCCTATAAAACATTAGGCAGGCTGAACACACGTCCTTATAACTTCGGACCTACTAATTTTGCTACCGGATATTACATCTCTGAATTGCCTAATCCGGCGTTGGGTTGGGAATACTCTTCTACATGGAACGTCGGTTTGGACTTCACTTTGTTCAATGGACGTCTGTCCGGTACCTTCGAGTACTACATTCAGAAGACACACGACTTGTTGCAGAGCGTAAACCTGCCTTCTACTTCAGGTGTAGGCAGCTATATGGCCAATGTAGGTAAGACGGAGAACAAAGGTTTTGAAATGACCTTGAACGGCACGATTCTCGACAACCATAACGGTTGGACATGGGATGCCAGCCTGAACCTTTCAGCCAACCGTAACAAGCTGACTGAACTGGCTTCGGGTTCACTGCAAGATATTTCTAACAGTTGGTTTGTAGGTCATCCTATCGATGCTGTGTATGATTATGAATATATCGGTTTGTGGCAAGAAGGCGATCCCTATCTCGATATTCTTGAACCGGGCGGCAACGTAGGTATGATCAAGGTGAAATACACCGATGAATACAATGCAGACGGTACTCCCGTGCGTGCCATCGGACCGGACGACCGTCAGGTCATAGACTTGGAATCCAAGTTCCAAGGAGGTTTCAGCACACGCGTGGCTTATAAGAACTTCGACCTGAATGTGATTACCGCATTCAAGTGTGGTGGCAAGCTGTTGAGTACGCTCCATCACTCCAGCGGTTATCTGAATATGTTGAGCGGTCGTCGCGGTCAGGTAGACGTGGACTATTGGACAGAAGAGAATACCGGTGCCAAATATCCGAAACCGGGCGGCATACAGAGCGGTGACAATCCGAAGTATGGTTCTACATTGGGATACTTCGACGCTTCCTACTGGAAAGTGCGTGCCATTACATTGGGTTACAACATGGACAACCAACGCTGGCTGAAACAACTGGGAGTACAAAGCCTGCGTGCTTACGTGACGATCCAGAATCCGTTCGTCATCTGTTCCCCGTTCCACAAGGAGACAGGGCTTGATCCGGAGACCAACTCATACGGTGACGAGAACACGGCTGTGGCAGGCTTCCAAAGACGTTTCCTGACCGTAGGTACGAACTCGCCCTCTACGCGTAATTATTTATTTGGTATTAACTTGACATTCTAAATATTATGAAGATGAAATCAATATATTCCCCTATAAGAGTGCTCGGAACAGCTGCTTTGGGTTTGCTTCTGGCGACCTCTTGTTCCGATATCTTGGACGAACAGCCCCGTAGCGGTTATGACCCCACTTTCTTCAAGACAGAGAAAGGTGTAGAAGGAGGTATCACTTCCATGTATGCCCACTTGCGCTACATTTACGGACAAGCCTACTATTATAACTCTTGTCTTACGGGTACGGATGAGGCTACCTACGGACAGAGTGCTGACGGTAACTTCAAGGATGCCGACCTTTCGGGAGTGGGAAATCTGACTTCTTCCACTTGCCGTGCGGATGTTCTGTGGGGCACAGCCTTTACCAATATCAATACGTGCAACGGTGTGATTGCCAACGGCAGTGAAGTGGGCATCTCCGAATCTCTGATATCCGAAGCGCGCTTCTTCCGTGCGCTGGACTATTTCCTGTTGGTGCAGACCTTCGGCGGTGTGCCTTTGGATATGGGTTCCGGTGAGTTGGTTTTCAACATCACTCCGTCGCGTACGTCCGTGCGTAATACGGTGCCGGAAGTCTATACCAAAGTGGTCTTCCCCGATTTGATTACGGCTATTCAGAATTTGCCGGAGAATCCCAGAGTAATCGGTGGCGTGACTAAGACAGTGGCCCGCCTCTATTTGTCGAAGGCTTATCTGACCTACGCATGGTGGCTGAAGAATCCGAAAGATATTCCCACCTATCCGGAATGCCAGCGTACCGATCCTGACGGACATGATGCAGCTTGGTATTTCCAGAAGGCTTACGATGTGGCTGTGGAAGCTATTGAAAATCCCGGTCCCTTCGGTCTGGAAGAGAGTTTCTGGAAAGTGAATGCAGGTCCTAATGACCGTAACAAGGAAATCCTGCTCTATGCCGACCATACTCAGGAAGACGAGTATTACAATGGCGGTAGCCTGACATACGGCGGTGGTGGTGCGCCGGACAACTTTGCCGGTTGGATGATGAACTGGAACTATACGGATGCACAGTCCAAATGGAATGGTCAAACCGTAGCTCCCATTATTCGTGTGGCAGAACAGGCTTACGGTCGTCCTTGGACCCGTATGGCTCCTCCCCACGGTGTGTTCAATCATACTTTTGCCGACAAGGTGAACGACTCCCGCTATGACGGTACATTCACGACGGTGTATCGTGCCAACTGGTCGACCAACGGTGCTACATGGGATGCCGTGGAGAATGCCAACGGAATGTTGGTAAGAGAGGGAGAGCCTATCTTCTCCTTCCTGCTTGAAGAAGATGATAATGTGGACTATGGTCCCGCAGGTTCCAATCAGGGTAATTTAGGAGCAGGCACTTTGCCCGGTCGTGCCGACTGGGTGATGAACCCCAGCGGAATCAGCCGCCGCATCTACCCCGGATTGTGGAAATTAGGCACGTACCGTACAGACAACGGTAATGGTGTAGGACAGCCGAACGCCGGTAGCACTCGTCCTTACAATATCGCCAAGTTCTCTGAGCTTTACCTTCTGGCCGCCGAAGCTGCCGTAGAGGGTGCGACGGTTAAGAACGGAAAGAATGCACGCGAACTGGTGAATGTGCTTCGTGCCCGTGCCGGTAAGTGGACATATAGCAATGCCCTTAAGTCGGAAGTATCCGAGGACTATAGCGAAGAGATGGTTGACGCCACTCCTGCCGTCATCGACATCAACTACATCCTTGACGAACGTTCACGCGAGTTCTTTGGTGAGGGTTATCGTTGGTTCGACCTTGTACGCACGCAGAAGTGGAACGAATATGCCGACACTTATGTGATTTGTGGTGATGCAAAGGGAGACCATACTCCGAAGACTTACCAGCGTACGATCGAGCCGTTCCATTATCTCCGCCCCATTCCGCAAGGACAGCTGGACGGTATGGAGATGACTAAAGAGGAAAAGGCTGCATATCAGAACCCGGGATATAGGGATTAGTTTTTTGATAGAAGGAGTTATCGGGAGTTATTCAGGAGTTGAAAAGGGAATTGGATGGAGTGTTATCCTTTGCTTAACTCTTGGTTCCTGATTATCCTCTTCGATAGCTCTTTCCATAACTGTCATAGACTATTTGCATAATCGATTTTGTCTCACGAGACGGATAAATTCATCTCCTAAGCTGAAAATATTTGTCCCACGAGACGGATTATTTTGTCCCATGAGACGAAATTATCCGTCCCGTGGGACGATTTTTTTGTTGGAGAAGTAGTAGGATATCGACATAGAAGGTAGTGAGAATGTCCTCTATGCACAATGTGTAACATCAGAAAACGGATTTGTAACATAAAGGAACATTTAAGTAACATACACTCAAGTATCTGAAACATGCCTTTTGTCCATACCACTGCTTATTCTGTATCTTTGGAAAAACCTTTTTAATTAAATATATTACGAACATGAAAAAGTATTTTGGATTAGTATTGCTGTTGTCGATATGCTTCCTGAAAGCGGAAGCCATCGACAATAAAGGAATAACATTCGGTAGTCTTTCTCCCGATCGCTTTACGCTTCTGGAAAGCGGCACGCCCAATGCCATATTGGTGGACGAGCAGGAAGATGCCGGTGTAAAGATTGCGGCAGGGAACCTTAGCGAAGACTTCAAGCGGGTCTCCGGTAAGGCGGCCGACTTGCAGACGGCTCCCGGTTCCGGGCGCATGGTGATAGTGGGAACCCTCAAGAGCCGCTACATCAAGGAATTGGCCAAGGCAAAGAAGATAGACGCTTCGCAGCTGGAAGGCAAGAACGAGAAGTATCTGATGACGGTCGTATCCTCTCCGCTGAAAGGAGTGGACGAAGCACTGGTCATAGCCGGTAGCGACAAGCGCGGAACGATATACGGCATATACGAGCTGTCGGAACAGATCGGGGTCTCTCCGTGGTACGACTGGGCCGATGTGCCGGTTATCCCGCAGAAGAATCTCTCTATCGTACGCGGAAGCTATACGGCAGGCGAACCGGTGGTGAAGTATCGCGGCATCTTCCTGAACGACGAGGCACCCTGCCTGACCGGATGGGTGAAACATACGTACGGGACAAACTACGGCGACCACCGCTTCTATGCGCGCGTCTTCGAACTTATCCTGCGCCTGCGCGGCAACTTCATGTGGCCCGCCATGTGGGGCTGGAGCTTTTATGCCGACGATCCCGAAAACAGCCGTACCGCCAATGAGATGGGCATCATCATGGGTACGTCCCATCATGAGCCTATGGCACGCAACCACCAGGAGTGGGCAAGGAAGCGCAAGGAGTACGGTGCATGGGACTACGTATCCAACCAAGCGGTAATCGACCGCTTCTTCCGCGAAGGCATAGAGCGTGCCGTCGGTACGGAAGACCTCATTACTATCGGCATGCGCGGTGACGGCGACACCCCTATGGGCGGAAAGGAAGGAGAAGACGACAAGTACGTGGCGCGCGACAAGGAGAACATGCGCCTGATGGAGAAAATCTTCAGAAACCAGCGGCGCATCATCAAGGAGGTGACGGGAAAAGCTCCGGAGAAACGTCCGCAGGTGTGGGCACTCTACAAGGAGGTGCAACGCTTCTACGATATGGGGCTGCGCGTGCCCGATGACGTCATCATGCTGTTGAGCGACGACAACTGGGGCAACGTGCGCCGTCTGCCCAACGCGGAAGAGAGGAAACATCCCGGAGGATGGGGAATCTACTACCACGTGGACTACGTGGGTGCGCCACGCAATACGAAGTGGCTCAACGTGACGCCCATACAGAACATGTGGGAACAACTGCAACTGACCTACGACTACGGAGTGGACAAACTGTGGGTACTCAACGTGGGCGACCTCAAGCCGATGGAATATCCTATCACACTCTTCCTCGACATGGCTTGGAATCCCCGCCGCTACACCGTCGACAACCTGTTGCAGCATCCGCGCCAGTTCTGTGCGCAGCAGTTTGGCGAAGGGCAGGCAGACGAGGCAGCGCGCATACTGAACCTCTACAGCAAGTATGCCGGCAGGGTAACGGCCGAAATGCTCGACCGCACAACCTACAACCTGGAGACAGGAGAATGGAAGCAGGTGACCGATGAATTCACGAAGCTCGAAGCGGAAGCCCTGCGCCAGTATATCGCCCTGAGTCCGGAGTACAAGGATGCGTACAAGCAGCTGATACTCTTCCCCGTGCAAGCCATGGCAAACATCTACGAGATGTACTACGCCCAAGCCATGAACCATAAACTCTATGCGGAACACAACCCGCAGGCCAACTGCTGGGCCGACAAGGTGGAACAGGCATTCCAGCGCGATAAGGCCTTGTGCGACGACTACAACAACGTAATGTCGGGCGGCAAGTGGAAGAACATGATGATACAGAAGCACATCGGCTACACGTCGTGGAACGACAACTTCCCTGCCGACAAACTGCCGGAAGTCTACCGTATGGCAGAACCGGACAAGGCCGTCGGAGGCTATCTTTTCCGTTCCGACAACGCGGTAGTAGTGATGGAGGCTGAGCACTATTTCGAGAAGCAGGATGCCGGCAGGGCACAATGGACTGTCTTGCCCTACATGGGGCGCACGCTGAGCGGAATGGCACTGATGCCCTATTCGGAAGGGGTGGCCGGAGCTTCACTTGCCTACAGGATGGAGATTCCGCAGGATGTCAAGGAGGTGACCGTGCATGTTGTGGTGAAGTCGACACTGGCGTTCCACGACAAGAAAGGGCACGAGTATGAAGTGGGCTTTGACGGCGGCAGCGCAGAGACGGTCAACTTCAATGCCAACCTCAACGAAGAGCCGCAGAACGTATATACCCTTCTGTATCCTACCGTTGCCCGCAGAGTAGTCGAAAGCAAAGTGAAACTGTCTCTGCCCGCATCGCAGGATGGTATGCGGACACTCCGCCTGAAACCTTTGGATCCGGGTATCGTGTTCGAGAAGATAGTGGTAGACTTCGGCGGATATCGCGATTCCTATCTGTTCATGAATGAATCTCCTTGTCGGAGAGAGAAATAGTTAAACGGAAATGAGGTAAGTTGATGAGTCGATGAGTTTTTGAGTTAGCGTACTAATGAGAATAACTTATGGGCTCATCAACTTACAAACTTACCCTTTCACAAACTTACTCTTTCACAAACTCATCCTCTCACAAACTTACAAACTCCCTTCCTGGTTCTTCTGTTCCATATACACTGTAGGAGAAACCCCGTACAACTCTTTGAAAGCCGTAGAAAAATGCGTGACACTGGAGAAGCCTATCGCATCGGCCACTTCCGCGATGCTGTGACGTTTCTGCGAGAGCAGGACAGCCGCCTGTTTCAGGCGGACATTACGTATGAAGTTACGGGGTGACTGGTTGGTGTGCTCTTTTATCTTGCGATACAGATGCACACGGCTCAGTCCGGCTTCTGATGCAATCATTTCTACGCTGAGGTTGGGGTTCGCCATCTCCTTATTGATGATCGCCATTACGCGTGCTATCAGCTTTTCGTCCGGCGACTGCACCTCTACCTGCTGGACTTTGTCCGTCTGCTCCATGCTTCCATTGAAGGTGCTCTTTATCAGTTCGTGCCTTACGATGACGTTGTAGACTGTCTTTTTCAGTATGTCTATGTTGAACGGCTTTGTGATGTAGGCGTCCGCTCCACCCTCCAGGGCTTCCAAGTTACTTTCCTCATTGACCTTGGCAGTCAGCAAGATGACAGGAATGTGGCTGATAAGAATGTTTTGCCTTATCTTGCGGCAAAGGGTCATTCCGTCCATTTCCGGCATTATGACGTCGCTGATAATGGCGTCGGGCGCATCTTTCATGATCTGCTCGAAAGCCTCCTGCCCATTGCTGCATTCGGCAATGTGATAGTCGGGAGCCAGTTCCTGGCGGATATACCTGCGTATCTCTTCGTTATCATCCACTATCAGGATGCGATATCGGGTCTTGGTGCGTATTTTCTCTTTCTCTTCATTCTCGTCGGGCAAGAAGACGGGCAGGGTGGACTGGTTGTCCGCTACCGGCTGTTCGTTATTGGGCGCTTCCTCAATCTCTTCCGGTTTGAGGTGTTCTTTTCCCAGCGGGAGGTGGATGATGAACCGGCTACCCGCTTTCTCCTTGTTGTTTTCGGCGTGGATGGTGCCTTTATGCAGTTCGACTAACGAACGGGTCAGATGCAGCCCGATGCCGGTACCGGAGTTATTGGACATGTTGCTGACCTGATAGAAGCGGTCGAAAATGCGCTCTATCTCTTTCTCGTCGATGCCTATGCCGTTATCCTCTACCACGATTTCCAGATAAGCCGGTTCTGTTCCGCATGCTTCGCAAGTACGCAGGTAAAGATTGATTTCACCTCCTGTCTTGGTGAATTTGAAAGCGTTGGCAAGTACATTGAAGATAGCCTTGTCCAGATTCTTAGGGTCTATCCAGGCATATAACTCTTCCGCGTCGTGGTGGAAGTTCAGGCTGATTTGCTTGGTATTGGCCTGATAGTCGAAACTGCTGGACAGTTTGCGTATGAACTCCACCATCTCTACCTCTCTGAACCTCAACCGCATCTGTCCTTTGTCTATCTTGCGGATATCCAGTAGCTGGTTGACCAGTTGCAGAAGGTGATCGGCATTGCGTGCGATGGTTTGGTAGCTCTTTTGCCGTTCTTCGTTTTCGTCTTTGTTCATCAGCTTTTGCAGCGGGCTGAGGATAAGGGTGACTGGAGTACGGATTTCGTGGGAGATATTGATGAAGAACTGCAACTTTGCCTCATTGATCTCTTCTGCATGGATGTGCTCCAAGAGTTTTCGGCGTACCTGATAGCGGTGGCGTATCTGTGCGCCGATAGCGTAGATAATGCTCAGTGCCAGCAACAGATATGCTCCTTTTGCCCAGCTTGAGGCATACCATGCGGGAGAGATGCTGACTGTGATGTGCTTAGGTTCGGAATAGAACGTATAGTCTTTCGCTTTGATGCTGAACAAGTAAGTGCCGGGTGCCATGTCATTGAAAGAGATTCGGTTGGTGCCCGACTGCATCGTTATCCAAGGACCGTTGTTGACCGAATACATATAGGTGATGCGCTCGGGATTGAAGAACTCCATGACGGAGAACTCCATGCTGAAAGAGTTATGCTTGTGGGACAGGTTGAAGCGGCTGGCATTCATCACCGAAGTCTCTATGATCCTTTTTCCTCCCGACAGGGTATTGCTGTTGACATTCTGGTTGTGGATATAAAACCCGGTGAGGTGTACGGAAGGGGTGGGGACTATGTCCTTGATTTCCGCAGGATTGAAATAAGTTATTCCGTTGATGCCTCCGAACAGAATACGTCCGTTGTTGTCGGTACACACAGCTCCTTTGCTGAATTCGTTGCCTTGTAGGCCATCGTTGGCGTAGTAGGGAGTGAAGTTTCCTTTCTGTCTATTGTAGCGTGCTATCCCGTGACTCGTGCTGAACCATAAGGCACCGTTGGTATCTTGGGTGATGGCGCAGATGATATCGCCAGGTAATCCGTTTTCCTGTGTGTATTCTTCTATCGTGTCCTGCTGTGGGCGCATGGCTTTCAGTCCTTCCGATGTTCCTATCCACAGTGTTCCTTCTTTGTCTTCAAAGAGGGAATGGACGACGGAAGTTGAAAGGATTGCGTTGTTACTGATGGTAGTGTCAAAACACATAGTCTTCAGGTCGAGGCAATTCAGACCGTTGTACGTACCTATATAGAGCCGTTCGTCGTGGCTGTGCAGCAGGCTGGTTATCCAGCCGTTGGGCAAGATGTGTCCGGGTTCGTGGTGTGTACTGTCCTCCTGTTCGTAATGATGCAAGGTTTCTGTGTTCAGGTCGATGTAGTAGAGACCGTGACCCATCGTTCCTATCCAAAGGCGGTCGTTCCGGTCTTCGGCAAAACTGTACACGCGCAACTTTCCTTCCTTGTTGTCCGTGCCGTCTTTTCTCTTGAAGTATTGGCAGTGTCCGCTCTTTTTGTCAATCTTGGCTATGCTCTGCATGTATGAGCCTAACCACAGGTTATGGCGCGAGTCCTCGTAGATACCCATGATGGTTGAAGGTACCGAACCGGGTCCCTGCGTGGGAGAGAAGTGGACGGACTGCTTACCGTTGCTTTCCACTTTGTACAATCCGTCGTTGTCGGTACCTACCCATAGTGTTCCGTTGTTGTCGTAGCATACAGACATGATGCAATTGGAACCGATGATATTGTTGCGCTCCGATTTATATCCTATGTATTGGAAGCCGTTGGCTATGGCAGGCACCAGCAGTACACCTTTCTGGAAGAATCCTAACCAAAGGTTACCGAAACTGTCCTTCATGATGGAATGTATCTTCGACTTGGCGAGGTCGAAGGTCGTGATGTTCAGCAGGTTTTCTGTAAAGGTATGGCTCTTCGTGTTATAGACTTTCAGTCCGCATCCGTCCGTACCGATGTATATCTCGTCCGGATTGGCAAGCAGCAGGCTCTTGACGGGTAGTTTCGGATAACCGGTATAGGTGATAGGTTCGAACAGGTCGCAAACAGGATCATATTTCAGTAACCCTTTGCCCAAAGTGCCGATGTAGATCTGTTTGTCGGGTGTCTCGCAGATGCTGCTGATGGTAAATTCAGCTTCGTTTTCCTCTTTCAGATAGCAATGCAATTGTCGGTTCCGGTCCATCCTGAAAATGCCCTTTTCACCTGTACTGATCCAGAGGTTTCCGTTGGTGTCTTCGTGAATCACGTTGATGGTAGATACAGGGATGGTGCTCTGCATGCTTGTTCCAATCAGACCTTGTTGGGTACTTTCTATTTTGAATACTCCTTGGCTGGCAGTACCCACCAGTAACTCACCGTTGCTTAACTCTTTTATAGTGGCCACGTTCGGCTTGACGATTGTACCGTCTTGCCGGATCAGTGGGATGTCGGTAAAGCTGTCGGTGTCTGCGTCGTAGTGCTGCAATCCGGTTAGTGTACCCACAAAGCACTCCTTGTGACTGCTCTCGAACACAAAGCGCACGTAGTTGTTAGCCAACGAGTGTTCATCGTTCTTATTGTTTTTGTAGATGGAGAACTTGGCACCGTCATACTTGTTCAGTCCGTCTTCGGTGGCGATCCAGACAATGTTGTCGTGGCTTTGGTAAATGGAGTTTACCATGCTGCTCGATAATTCTCGTTCAACGGTGAACATACGACCTGTTTGCGCATGGCACAATACGGATATCCATGAAAAGAGGATATAGGGTATAATTGATTTTCGGTTCATAAGGCTCTTTTAAACATAGTTACAAATGTAGTAATTATTAGAGTCATCTCCAATCTTTTCATATGAATAAATGCGATTGCCTTTGTTGAGCCTGACTGTTTGGATATTGGCGTATTTTTCTCTTCTGCATGCCACCATCACCGGGCAAAACGCTTAAAGCGAACAGAACAAGGTTACGAGAAATGGCACGCTAAAGTCTACTATGAATCCGTGGAAGATGGATACCACAACAAACTGCTGGCCGGAAGTGCGTGTGATGATGGGTAGCGTGGTGTCCATGCTGGTTGCTCCACCTGCCGAGATGGGGGCGAGTTTACCGAACCAGTGTGCCAGCAGAGGGGCGGCAAGCAGGGTCAGTATTTCGCGGCTGATGTTGGCAAGCAGGGCGATGGTACCCAGTTCGGCACCTTTGTATTCGGTGATGAAGATGCTGGAAAGCGAGTAATAACCGAATCCCGACCCTACAGCCAGGCAGTCGGTCAGTGAGCGGTGCGTCAATATTAGGTTTACGGCAGCAGAGCCGGCAAGCGTGCCCAAGATGGTCATGACGGGCAGGAAGACCAACCTCGGGTTGAGCGAGCGGAAGTTCTTTAGCGTTTGCGGGTCATTGCCTATGCTTATGCCTACGCAGAACATCAGTGCGCAGAGGGCATAGAAGCTGATTCGGCTATCTGTTATGAAGTCGGCAGGGATCAACTGGCAGACGCCGCATAGCGTGCCCGCGATGAAGAAACCGACAATGATGAGGCTTCCTTTCATGCTTGCCCTCCTTTCTGTCCGTATAAGGCTTTCCACAGTATCCAGGCGGCAATCACGCTGCCCAAGGTACCGCCTATGGTGAGTATAAGGGCTTCGAGTCCGATGGTGTGTAGTCCTTTGACGATCTGTTCGTTGCCTCCCACTTCGATGCCTAATAGGAAGAGAAGTAGCCAGATCAGTACAGTGATGGCTTTGTGTATCTTTCCCAGATTCTGTTTCCGTAAGAAGTAGCCCAGCAACATGCCTGTGAGCATCAATCCGATAATAGTAAACATGGTAATGGCGTTTTGGGGGACGAATTTAGATATAAATCACGATTTATATCTAAATTTGCATCTTTAAATAACAGAAGATACATGGCTTTAACTCTTTTAATTCCTCAAAATGAAAAGCCGTGCAGAAGATAAACAAAGAATATATGCTGTTACCTTACTTAAATAAAGACCTGATAGAAGCCGGCTGCGATGAGGCGGGGCGTGGTTGCTTGGCAGGGGCTGTGTATGCGGCTGCTGTCATCCTTCCGAAAGACTTCAAGAATGAGTTGCTGAATGATTCCAAACAGTTGACAGAACATCAGCGCTATGCCCTGCGCGAAGTGATTGAGAAAGAAGCCGTGGCATGGGCCGTAGGTGTGGTATCTCCCGAAGAGATCGACAAGATAAATATCTTGAACGCTTCTTTCCTCGCCATGCATCGTGCGGTAGACCAACTGAAAGTACGCCCGGAGCATCTGCTGATTGACGGAAACCGTTTCAGGAAATATCAGGAACTGCCGCATACTACCGTGGTCAAGGGAGACGGCAAATACCTCTCTATCGCCGCCGCTTCCATCCTGGCAAAGACCTACCGTGACGACTACATGAACCGTCTGCACAAAGAGTTTCCTTATTATGACTGGGACAACAACAAAGGCTATCCCACTAAAAAACATCGTGCCGCCATTGCACAATACGGCACTACGCCTTATCATCGCATGACGTTCAACCTGTTGGGCGACGCACAGTTGACGCTGGACTTCGGTGAAGACAGTAAATCCTGAAAAGGATTTTCTACATCTCTCCATCGGTTCCGTAGCGGTTTTGCTCCGTATTATCTCCAAGTACCTTTGTACGGAGATAGTACAGAGCTGATACAGAGTTGGTACAGAGCAATAACCTTTGGGCTATGGTGCAGTGGGGGGAAGGCACAAGGGCAGAAAGTCAGAGTTTACCTTCCTGCATTACTTTTAGAACCATTTGATTTTTTTGAAACAAATGAATATCCCTGCCGAAAGAATAGCGGAGATCAGTATGATGAAGAAGAAAGCATACGGAAAATCTTCCAGATGGATATCTACGTTCATGCCGTAGAAGCTGGCTATTAGTGTCGGTATCATGAGCGTAATGGAGAGGCTCGTCATGCGTTTCATGATGGCGTTGACGTTGTTTGAGATGATGGAAGCAGACGCATTCATCGTGCCTGTGAGGATGTCACTATAGATGTTTACGGTGTCGTAGGCCTGTTTCAGTTCGATGACGACGTCTTCCAGTAGCTCCTTGTTCAGGTAGCTGGTATTCTGGAAGATGTTTCTCAGTCGTCCTATCATCACTTCATTGCCGCGTATGGAGGTTTTGAAGTACACAAGCGTCTTTTGCAGTTTCATCAGGCGGAGCAAATCTTCGTTACGGATGCTGTTCTCCAGCTTCTTTTCTGCACTGGCTACTTCGTTGTTGATTTGCTTCAGGTACTTCAGGAACCAGACAGCGGAAGAGTGGATCATTCGCAAGATCAGGTCCAGTTTGTTGTTCACGGTGGTGCCCTTGTGGCGTGCGTGCAGGATGAAGTCGGGGATAAGTTCCGTTTTGTGGTAGCATACCGATACGATAATCTTGTCGTTGGTAATGATGCCTATGGGCACGGTGATGAACGGGATGTCCTGCTGGTTGCTTTGCATGGGGATGCGCAGGATGGTGAGTAGCCAGTTCTCCTCCGTCTCTGTGCGTGGGCGTTCGTCTGCGTCGGCGATGTCTTCCAGGAAAGATTCGGGAACTTTCAGTTTTTTGGTCAGGAAGTCGAAGTCGTCGTCGTCCGGACATTCGACGTTTATCCAGCAGTTGGGCATCCACTGCGCTTTCTCTATAAAGCCGGATTCACAATCAAGATATGTTCTCATCGGGGTGCCTCCTTTCTTATAGTTGTGTATGGGGATTGTCGTCGGAAGGAGCCGTTGCCTGTTTCCCGCTGTCGAGACGGCGTTTCAGGAAATCGGCCAGTTCGTGGGTTCCGACATTTTCGGTGGAGATGCTACCGTCCTTCTCTACTACCACGTAGTGGGGTATGCCGTTAAAGCGGAAGAGCTGGCGCATATATTTGTACTCCGTGTCCGTCAGGCGGTAGCAGACTTCGCCTTTCAGGTGTTTCTCCACGTACATCGTGTAGTCTTTTTCGGGAGATTCGCTCTCACCGGTGATGTAGACGAACTGGAACTCCGGATGGTTACGGTATGCTTCGCGCAGGTGGGCGGTGTTCTGGATGCCGGCGCGGCAAGGGGCGCAGGTGGTGCCCCAGAAGTCAATGAACAACAACTTGCCCGCATAAGGGGCGATGAGGCAGGAGCCGTCTTTGTCCGGGGTCAGCAGCAGGGTGGCGATGGAACCGTCTGTGCGCTCCCTGGCGGTCAGCGTGAGGCGCTTACCCTTTTTCTTGCATTCCACGGTCGTGTAAAAGCGGTTGTTCAAGATAACGATGGAGTCGTGGATGCCATACGTCCAGCGTCCTTGTGCGTCGTGGGTAAACCAGTTGCCTTCCACTTGCTCCAGAGGAGACTTCTGTCTGGGGGCGGAGGGAACAAGTGAGATGTCGTAGGTGTTGTATTCGTCGCTGCCGGGAGAGATGAGGTGTATGCTCCGAATCTCCTTGGACAACGGCTCGAACAGCATCACGAAGTCCATTTCGCCGGAATCGGGCATGAAGACTTTCTTATTCAGTTCGATGCCTTCAATGCCTGTCTGCGCGTAGTGCTTGCCGGTAACGGCATCTTCCAGGTAGTTGTCTCCCTCTTCCATGATCCACCAGCGTGGGCGGAAGATAGCGTGGATGTAGATTTTGGTGTACTGCGGAGTACGTTCGATGCGCGTGATGTTGCGGATGCTTCCGTTACGTGCCTTGAACGTGGGGTTCTCGATGACTTGTGCTTTCAGTACTCCCGAAACCAAGAGCAGCAGGCAGAGGAAAATCTTTTTCATGTTGTTTCCGGTGTTATGCAAATCGTATGGATATTGCTTCTTTGCGTCCAAAGGTAAGTATTCTTTCCAAAGAACCTTAAGAAGTCACCTTAACTTAACGTAGATTAATCCTTTACATGCCCGTCTCCTTTTTTGTAATCTTGCAGGCGGATGCTGGGGAAGTTCCGGGTGGTTATTCTATTGCTTCGTCCAAGTCAATGAAGAGGAACCGGCTGTTTCCATCCAGCAACAGGAGCTTGTTGCCGACCACTTGTCCTTTTTTGAAGTCTGCTTTCAGGTGGGCGACGGGCATTCCTATCTCGTGGATGAACCAATAGTCCTTGCCGTTGCCGATGCACAAGTAGTCTTTCAGGCGGATACGGGGGACGTAAACGCGGCTGCGTTCGTAGGTGTTGCTGATGTGCAGGTCTTTATCCACTTCGTAGATGATGCCCTGTTCGTTGTAGACCAGGCAATGCTCGCCGTCGAAGGCAAGCGATTGGAAAACGGTCTTATCGTCGTTGGCAACGTACAAGGTATTGGGCAGTATCTCTTCCAGTTTGCCGTGTCGCTTGGTGTCCCACGGCACGATGTTCACGACCGAGTCCGCCAGTTCCTGATAGGCCATTCCGTCGTCAAACAGCATATACAGGGCATTGCTTGTATGCAGGGCATTCTCAATAATGTCTTTCTTGACGCTCAGTTGATTGAAAAAGAGTTCTTCGCCGTTCTGCGGGTCGTAGCAGGCGATGAACGGGCGTCCGTATTTTTTGCGGCTTCTGCCCTCGCGCAGGCCGTAGCCGTAATTCAGCATGAACAGTTTGCCGTCTTGCATGAAGAGCATGGAACGCGACGCCTTTACGTTCGGGAATTCTTTTTGCCAGACTACGTTGAGTGCGGTGTCTACGCAGGAAATCTGTTCGCGGTCCGCCCAGTAGTAGACCGAATCTTGAGGGAGGATGTTGGAGGTCAGTCCCGTGATGGTGTTGTTGCCGGCGGGGACGTAATAACCGTAGTACATTCCACCGGAGATTGCTGCACCGAGAGCGGCTTGTGCCACCATGGCGAGTCCTTGCAACAATGCTGCTTTAGTGTCGTGCGCTCCCGGTTTGCCCGGGTAGGTGAGGAGCTCTCCAGTCATGAAGTCCAGCCGGTGCAATTCGTCGGCAACGATCAGTCGCTTGTTCTCTTTGAGGTCGAGCACCTGGTTCCAGCCATATTGGTGGGGCATCTTGTTTTTCCAGAGTACGTTGCCGGACTTCAGGCTGATGGCGCGGAGCTTGTTGGCGGTGGGGGAGTTATAGCCTAAGACCAGTCCCAACGAGTCGTCCACATGCACCGGGAATAGTTTGGTTTCCCATCTCTTAGTTCCGTCTTCTTTGTTGAGCAGGGATATCTTGTTGTTTATGTCGACCACCAGTACACCATCCGAGAGGCAGGTGATTTGTGCTCTGGCAAAGTTGAAAGGTTGCTTCCATAACAGCCGGTTGCTTTGTGTGTCGTAGAATCCGAGTTCTCCTTTGCTCTTCGGGGTTCTTCCGTTTTGTGAGAGTTCTCTGAAGCAGATGCAGAGATAATCTCCTTGTTCGCTCATGGCGAAAGTCTCTATTCGTTGCGGGAAGGTGTAGCATTGGGCTTTCAGATCGGTTCCGTCTGTCTTCTTTCCTACGACGAGGGTTTCGGACTGTGCGTAGGTTACTGCAGTTGTGAGCAGGAGGCATATTAGTGCAAAAAGTCGATGTGTGTTCATACGCTTTGCTTTTAATTGTTGACTGTTGATGGTTGAAGGTTAGGACTCCCTTTGGGCACAAAAGTATATAAATCACCTGAAAATGTACGCATAAACCGTGCTTTTTCGTAACTTTGCAGCCCGAAAGTTTGTTTTTTATCAACAGATTGCGTCTGTGGCTGTTGCTAAAGAAGGAAACAAGGACAGATATAGATAATTGTACAATTAAATTTCGATTAATATTATGGCAAAGAAAGCTCTTTTAATGATTCTCGATGGTTGGGGTTGTGGCGACCATCAGAAGGACGATGTGATTTTCAATACTCCCACTCCGTACTGGGACTATCTGTTGGCGACATATCCGCATTCACAGCTCCAGGCGAGCGGCGAGAACGTGGGATTGCCCGACGGACAGATGGGTAACTCGGAGGTAGGACACCTCAATATCGGCGCCGGCCGTATCGTATATCAGGATTTGGTGAAGATCAACCGTGCCTGCGCAGACAATAGCATCCTGAAGAACCCCGAAGTGATCTCCGCTTTCTCTTACGCCAAAGAGAACAGCAAGAATGTCCACTTCATGGGATTGACTTCCAACGGTGGTGTGCACAGTTCTTTGGACCATCTCTTCAAGTTGTGTGATATTTCTAAGGAATATGGCTTGGACAATACGTTCATTCACTGCTTTATGGACGGTCGTGACACCGACCCGAAGAGCGGTAAGGGCTTTATTGAAGAACTGACAGCACACTGTGCACAGTCTGCCGGTAAGGTAGCTTCTATCGTGGGACGTTTCTACGCAATGGATAGAGACAAACGTTGGGAGCGTGTAAAAGTAGCATACGATCTGTTGGTGAACGGTGAAGGCAAGGTAGCCACGGATATGGTTCAGGCGATGCAAGAATCGTATGACGAAGGTGTGACGGACGAATTTATCAAGCCGATTGTCAATGGTAATGTAGACGGTACCATCAAGGAAGGCGACGTGGTGATCTTCTTCAACTATCGTAACGACCGTGCCAAAGAGTTGACCATTGTACTGACGCAGCAGGATATGCCCGAACAAGGCATGCATACCATTCCGGGATTGCAGTATTACTGCATGACCCCGTATGATGCTTCGTTCAAGGGTGTTCATATCCTTTTCGACAAGGAGAATGTGCGGAATACGTTGGGCGAGTATCTGTCTACTCAGGGCAAGACGCAGCTGCACATTGCAGAGACAGAAAAGTATGCTCATGTTACTTTCTTCTTCAACGGTGGCCGCGAGACTCCCTACGATGGAGAAGAACGTATTCTGGTTCCCTCTCCGAAGGTGGCGACTTACGACCTGAAGCCGGAAATGAGCGCTTACGAGGTGAAAGATAAACTGGTAGAAGCTATTAATACCCAGAAGTTCGACTTCATCGTCGTGAACTATGCAAACGGTGACATGGTAGGTCATACCGGCATCTATAGTGCTATCGAGAAAGCCGTGAAAGCCATCGACGAATGCGTAAAGGATACTGTGGAAGCTGCCAAGGCCAACGATTACGAAGTCATCATCATTGCCGACCACGGCAACGCTGACCATGCGTTGAACGAAGACGGCACTCCGAACACGGCCCACTCCCTGAATCCTGTTCCTTTTGTTTACGTAACGGAAAACAAGGATGCCAAGGTGGAGAACGGTGTTCTGGCAGATGTGGCTCCTTCTATCCTGCATATTCTCGGCATGGAGCAGCCGGCTGAGATTACGGGTAAGGATTTGATAAAGTAAGATATATACGAAAACCGGAATAGAGTGTGTTGAAACTGAAGATGGATACTGTTGACGTTTTGATGCACTCTATTCTTTTAGGGTAATTCATGCATTATTGCTATCTTATACTTTTTTGTTGCTTGACCCTTGTCTGTTCTTCCTGTGTGAAGGAAATAGAGGAGGATACGGACGAACAGCCGCCGCTGGAAGAGCCGACGCAACTTATGAATCTGCTGACTAACGGTAATTGTGAGAGATGGAGTGGTGGAATATTCGGGAGTAAGGAGTATCTCGATGGTTGGTCTATGCGCACACAGCAAGAATGTGTATTTGCTGAACGCGAGATTGTTTATGAAGGTACTGCTTCTGCTAAACTATGCTCACCGAGGACAGGAATTACGGCGTTAATTAGCCAGCCTGTATCTGTTGTGCCCGGGCATCGCATCAGGATTGTTCATCATTATCTGATGGATGGGGAATCTGGCAATGGAGCGAGGATGTATTGCTATTTCCGTAAGAGTGCTTCTTCCAATATATCCAACGATGTTTTGAGAACCTTTTATGATGAGGATACGCTGGACATTATAAGAGGGGGAGGATATGGGATTCCCCGTTTTTCTGATACAGGAGGGGAATGGAAATTATTTGACTATACAATAAGAGTTCCGGCTATTGCAAATACTTTCGTTTTTGAGATTCATAGCTATGCAGGTACCACTTTCTATGTGGACGATTGCTATGTGATCGATTTGTCTATTCAACCATAAAATGTTTATATGATACAGATAGGAGATGTTGTAGTAAGTTTTGACGTACTGCGTGAGAAATTTCTTTGCGACTTGGGTGCCTGCAAAGGTGCATGTTGCATTGAGGGGGATGCCGGTGCTCCCGTGGAGTTGGAGGAGGTAGAAAAGCTGGAAGAAGTGCTTCCGGTGATTTGGGATGAACTTTCGCCAGAGGCACACGCCGTGTTGGAAAAGCAAGGTGTTGTCTATACAGATTGCGAAGGCGACTTGGTCACTTCCATTGTCAACAATAAGGATTGTGTCTTTACTTGCTATGACGAAAAAGGCTGTTGCTATTGTGCCATCGAGAAGGCTTATCGGGAGGGTAAGACTGACTTCTATAAACCGGTTTCCTGCCATCTCTATCCGATAAGGGTAGGGAATTACGGTGCATATAAGGCAGTGAACTATAATCGGTGGGACGTCTGCAAGGCAGCTGTGCTGCTGGGACGGAAAGAAAATCTTCCGGTATATAAATTTCTGAAAGAACCGCTAATACGCAAGTTTGGCGAGGATTGGTATGCTGAGCTGGAACTGGTGGCAGAGGAGATGAAGAAACAAGATATGTTATAGGAGAATGTCTGATCGGTCTCATGAATTGAAGGAAATCGTCTCGTGAGCCGGGAAAAATCGTCCCATGAGATAAAAAAATCCGTCTCGCGAGGTGAAAATATTCGTTCCACGAGATGAAAAAAACGGTCTCGTGGGACGATTTTTTTTATCTTACGGGACGGTTCTCTTCGTTCCACAGGGCGAAAAGAAAAGTGCCGGATAACAGGATTATCCTGTCCGTCCGGCACTTCCTCGTTGTAAGATGTGAGGTTGGTTAATAAAAACGTGTTATTCAGCGAATACGTGCTGGCGCTCAACGGTCAGCCATTGGCTGCCTGCCGGCACCGTTAGTCGCTGATTTCTTTTATGCATCGATGTTGGCATACGTTGCATTCTTTTCGATAAAATCACGGCGTGGACCAACGTCGTCACCCATCAGCATGGAGAAGATGTAGTCTGCTTCAGCGGCATTCTCTATGCTGACTTGTTTCAACATGCGGTTTTCCGGATTCATGGTCGTCTCCCACAATTGTTCCGGGTTCATTTCTCCCAAACCTTTGTAGCGTTGTGAGTGCACTGCATTTTCCGAACCGCCGCCGTAGGTGTCGATGAACTTCTGGCGTTGCTGTTCTGTCCAGCAGTATTCTTCCACTTTACCTTTCTTGCAGAGGTAGAGAGGCGGGGTAGCGATGAACAGGTAACCGCTGCGTATCACTTGCGGGAAATAGCGGAAGAAGAGTGTCATGATCAGCGTGGCGATGTGTGCTCCGTCGACATCGGCATCGGTCATGATGATGACTTTCTTGTAGCGCAGTTTGTCGATGTTGGCTTCCTTGCTGTCTTCTCCGTCCACACCGAAGCGTATTCCGATGGCCTGTATGATGTTGTTTACTTCATCGCTCTCGAATGCTTTGTGCCACATGGCTTTTTCCACGTTCAGGATTTTACCGCGAAGCGGCAGAATGGCCTGGAACCTGCGGTCGCGACCCTGTTTTGCCGAACCGCCTGCCGAGTCTCCTTCGACGAGGAACAATTCGCATTCCTCCGGATCCTTGCTCGAACAGTCGGCAAGTTTGCCCGGCATGCCACCGCCTGACATCGGCGATTTGCGTTGCACGGATTCGCGTGCCTTGCGTGCTGCAACACGTGCCTGCGCAGCCAGTATCACTTTGTCTACCACCAACTTTGCCTCCTTCGGATGTTCCTCCAGATAGTAGCTCAGTGCTTCGCCTACAGCTTGGTCTACGGCTCCCATCACTTCGTTGTTTCCCAACTTCGTCTTGGTCTGTCCTTCAAACTGCGGTTCGGCCACCTTGATCGAAATGACAGCTGTCAGACCTTCGCGGAAGTCATCGCCGGCTATCTCTACCTTGGCTTTTTCCAGCATCTTGTTGTCGTCGGCATATTTCTTCAGCGTGCGGGTCAGCGCGCGGCGGAAGCCGGCCAGGTGCGTACCCCCTTCGATGGTATTGATATTGTTTACGTAGGAGTGTATGTTCTCGCTGTAGGAAGTGTTATACATGATGGCTACTTCCACGGGTGTGCCTTGTTTTTCGGTGTTGATGTAGATCACGTCGTTCATCAGGTGCTCGCGGGAAGAGTCGATGTAGCGTACGAACTCTTTCAGACCTTCTTCCGAATAGAATATTTCTGTTTTGCAGTTTCCTTCTTCATCCTTTACGCGAAGGTCGGACAGTGTAATCTTGATGCCTGCATTCAGATAGGCAAGCTCGCGCATACGTGTGGCAAGTATCTCGTAATTGTAGATGGTATCGGTAAAGATGCTGCCATCGGGCCAGAATTGCTGACGCGTTCCCGTAATGTCGCTTGTGCCGACCTCTTTCACTGCATATTTCGGATGACCGCATTCATATTCTTGCTGGTAGATTTTTCCATTTCGGAAGACCTGTGTGGTCATATGTGTGGACAAGGCATTGACGCAGGATACACCTACACCGTGGAGACCACCGGACACTTTGTAGGAACCTTTGTCGAATTTACCACCGGCATGCAGTACGGTCATGACGACTTCCAGCGCCGATTTCTTCTCCTTTTCGTGGAAGTCGACCGGAATACCGCGTCCGTTATCTTGCACGGTGATGGAGTTGTCTTCATTGATCGTTACTTCGATGTGGTCGCAATAGCCGGCGAGAGCTTCGTCGATAGAGTTGTCTACAACCTCGTAAACCAAATGGTGAAGTCCTTTTGTACTGATATCACCAATATACATTGCGGGACGCTTCCTGACGGCCTCCAGCCCTTCCAGAACCTGAATGTTCTCGGCTGAATAGCTCCCGTTATTGGAGTTAATCTGTTCTTCAGTCATAAATATAATTTTCTTATTCTAATAACAGAGCAAATATAGTGAAAAGTCGTGATATGGGAAACGAAAGTATCTCATAAATTTCGTTCGTTTACAGCTTTTTAGCTTCTACTAAACACAACAGGGATACTAGGGGGAGGTAGAGAAGGGCATAAAAAAACGGTCAAGCCCTAAAGCTTGACCGCTCAATATAATGTGACTTAAATCTTTATCCCAATTTATTGATGTAAAGAGCTAACTTAGATTTCAAGTTGTTAGCCTTGTTTTTATGGATAACATTGGTTTTAGCCAATTTGTCCAACATCTTAGTTACAGCCGGATACATAGCAGTAGCTTCTGCTTTGTCGGTCGTAGAACGAAGCTTCCTAACAGCATTTCTCATGGTCTTGCCATAATATCTGTTGTGAAGTCTTCTAGTTTCTTCTTGTCTGATTCTTTTCAGTGATGATTTATGATTTGCCATCTCGACTAATCTGTTTTTAGTTCGTTTATTCTTTTAGTTGTAGCCCGTGGGGGAATCGAACCCCCCTTTCAAGAATGAAAATCTTGCGTCCTAACCGATAGACGAACGGGCCTTCCTTAGTGAGCATCTCTGCTCTTAAAGAGTGGTTTGTTTCTCTTTTGCGGTTGCAAATGTAGGGACTATTTTTGAATTGACAAAATAATCTTGGAAAAAAATGACGTGGTTTATTGCATTTTTATTTTGGGTGTATTGTATATGTGTTGAAAATCAGTCAGATATGCTTTTGCTTTTTTCCTTCCATTTGTACGCAATTTCATGGCTTTCGGAGTTGGATATTGGGAATTTCTAGTTTTGGCTCTTCAAAAAGGAGGGTTGTTTTGTGGCTTATTGTGTTCTCAGGCGAGAGAACGCGGTTTTTATTATTCCGTTGGTTACTTGGTCTTGTTGGGGATATGGAGCGTACATGGTAAGCCTGTGTATTCAGTGTGGTGAATCTACACATTTTGTATAATGAAGTTATATCCGGTATGTTCGTGATATGGGATACTATTTCTTCTTCTGTTTCTTCTCGCTGTTTCCGTCTTTTTTTGTAGTTTTGTTACTTGATTAGTTTTAAAATCGTAATTGAGTGATGCTACAGAAAACGTTGGGTATCGTGTTGCGTACCCTGAAATATAACGATACTTCCTTTATTGCCGATCTCTATACGGAGGTTGTGGGGCGTGCCTCGTTCATTGTGAGAATACCACGCTCGCGCAAGACAACGGTGAAGTCGGTCTTGTTTCAACCGCTGGCTTTGGTGGAGTTGGAGGCGGACTTCCCTCCGAATGCCAACCTATATAAAATAAAGGAAGCTAAATCTTTTTATCCGTTTTCTACTATACCCTACGATCCGTACAAGTCGGCTATTGCTCTGTTTCTTTCGGAATTTCTATATTATGCCGTGCGTGAGGAGGCGGAGAATCGTCCGTTGTTTGCTTATTTGCAGCATTCCATTATCTGGCTGGATGAGTGTCGCGACAGTTATGCCAATTTCCATTTGGTTTTTCAGATGCGTCTGTCTCGTTTCTTGGGGTTATATCCCAATTTAGACAATTATCATAGTGGCGATTACTTCGATTTGCAGAGTGCCTGTTTCACTCCCTTGCGTCCGCAGTTCCATTCTTCGTACCTGCTACCTGAGGAGGCAGCGCAACTGACGGTGTTGATGCGTATGAATTATGATACGATGCATCTTTTCTCCATGCACCGCACCGAGCGCGTACGTTGCCTTACGATAATGAATGAATTTTATCGTTTTCACTTGCCTGGCTTTCCGGTCTTGAAGTCGCTTGAGGTTCTTAAAGAACTCTTTGATGCAGACTGATGGCTTATTTTGTATCTGCGCAATGTAGATCGCATTCGGCTTCCTCTACTTGAGAAAAAGAAACAAGCCATGCTTTCTTATTAGGTGAGTTTTGATACATACCCAAGAAAGTATGGCTTGTATGAGCTTAATAAAAGACGGATTTTATCCCAGTAGTTCTTTTACTTTGGCAGAAATGGCACGTCCTTCTGCAAGTCCGGCAAGCTTTTTGGAAGCAACTCCCATCACTTTACCCATGTCTTTTCCACTGGTGGCGCCGGTTTCGGCGATGATTTCCTTCAATGCAGCTTCCAGCTCTTCTGCCGACATCTGTTTGGGCAGGTAGGCTTCAATTACTTTCACTTGTGCCAATTCGGCATCTGCCAGATCTTGGCGTCCCTGCTGTACGTAGATTTCTGCTGCATCTTTGCCCTGCTTCGTTAGTTTCTGCATGATTTTTAATGCTGCATCGTCAGTTAGGGTATCATTGGCACCTGGAGCGGTTTTTGCTTCCAGAAATACCTTTTTTATGTTTCTAAGTGTTTCGAGAGCCACTTTGTCTTTGGCTTTCATTGCGTTTTTAATGTCTTCGCTGACTTTTTCAAATAAATCCATAATACTATTATTTATAAGTTGCATGCTGGAAGCTGGGAGTTAAGAATTGCTGTGTGGCATGAAGACGCAACCGCTTTTCGATGCTTAACTCCTGACTCTCAACTTTCGGTTCAAAAAGTAATCACTCCTCCTAAATCTTCTTTTACTTGCGCTTCTTCTGTTGCTATTTCGGCAGCTGCTTTGGTCTTGATATTGCTCAGCGTGGTTTTATCGCGCAGATAGGTGGGCGAGTCTTCTACCATGTTGATGATGTCGGCATTATCCAGATCCTCAGGATTGAAGATGTAGATATGACGGCGTTTGCGGACGTTCTTGCTCCCGATGCCACTGGCACTTTCACCGTATGCCTTGCGGATACGCTCTTTGTTCTTTTCTTTTTCTTCTTCCAGTTGAAGTTGCCGTTCTTCTTCCTCTTGACTACGTTTTTCGAGCACGCTATCCATGCCGGGAACATCTTCTACGCCGAATCCGGTGGCAAGTACGGTAATCTTTACTTTGGTTTCCAGTGTATTGTCCATTGCTACACCCCATATGACCTCTACACCTTCGCGGAACTTACTCATGAATTCATGTATTTCGTTCATCTCTTCCATCATGAGTTCTGAAGTTTCGCAGAAGGATACGTTCAGCATCACCTTCTTGGCGTTAAAAATATCGTTGTTGTTCAGTAACGGCGAATGTAGGGCATCGTCAATGGCTTTTGTCACACGGCTTTCTCCTTCACCGAAACCGGTACTCATGATTGCTACACCACCGTCCTTGAGTATGGTTTTCACATCGGCAAAGTCTAGATTCACCGTTCCGCGTATGGTGATGATTTCAGCAATACTCTTAGCAGCAATGGACAACGTATCATCTGCTTTTCCAAAAGCATTTATAAATGTAAGGTCGGAATAGATTTCCCGTAAGCGCTCGTTGTTGATGACCAGTAGTGCATCTACATGCTGGGCGATACGTTCCACGCCGTCCAGTGCCTGGATGATTTTCTTCTCACCCTCGAAAATGAAAGGTATGGTGACAATGCCGACGGTGAGGATATCCATTTCTTTGGCGATGCGGGCGATGACGGGAGCAGCTCCCGTTCCGGTTCCTCCACCCATTCCGGCAGTGATGAATACCATCTTTGTCCCATCGTCCAACAATGCTTTGATCTCTTCGCTACTCTCTTCGGCAGCTTCGCGGGCACGTTCGGGACGGTTTCCTGCTCCTAACCCCTCAGTGATAGAACGGCCCAGTTGCAGTTTCACGGGAACGGGAGAGGCTTTCAACGCTTGGTTGTCCGTGTTACACAGAACGAATGTCACATCATGTATACCTTCCCGATACATGTGATTGACGGCATTTCCACCACCACCACCTACACCGATTACTTTGATAATCTTTGGGGAATCTGTCGGGAAATCGAATTGTACTATATCGTCCATGATTAATGGAATTTATGTGATTTATAATTTTGTTTATACGTTATAGGATTGATGAATTATGAATTGCCATGCGACATATATCGTACTTTATATATTATAAGTCATAATTTGAAATTCAGAATTCACTTTATATCATCACTCTCCGAGAAAATTTCATTTGAAATTCTAACAAAAGCTTTCTCAAACCAGTTAGGACCTTCTTTTTTCTTTTTCTTCTTCTCTTCTTTTTCTCTACGTTCTTTCTCCTTACGCTCCCGTTCACGGCGTTCCTTTTCTTCCTTCTCTCGTTGGGCTTTCGCTGCACGAGCGGCAACTTCCTGTTCTTTTAGGGCTTCATCGTCTTCAAACATATCGACAGATTTCGAAGGGGTAACGTTGGCGGCAGGAGTAGGTTTCACTTCTTGCAGGCAGCAATTCTCGTTTCCTGCAGCAAGCAATCCGAGCAGTGTATTCTGCATACCGTCTTTCTTCAGTACATCGTTAAAACCATAAATGCTATTGTGGATGAACCTCGCGGTTTTCACCTTGTCAATCTTACAGCGTTTATGGAATACTGTTTCCATATTTTTTAGATTAGCACCTCCGCCTGTGAGGATGATACCTGCCAGTAGCTTGTCTTCATAGCCAGACAGTTGCAACAGGTTCCATACGTTAGCAATGATTTCTTCGGCACGTGCTTCAATGATGTTATTCAATGCATTGATTTCTATGCTGCGACCGTCTTCCAGTAGGCAGACAGCAGGGGTCTCACTTTCTTCTTCTTTGTAGAGCAGGTCGCCATACTTCTGTTTCAGTATTTCGGCTTCGGTCTCTTCCATGTGCAGGGAGGTGATGTCACGGGTGATATTATTTCCACCCAACGGAAGCACGCTGAGGAAACGGAGGATGTTGTTCTTGTAAACTTGTATAGTAGTAGTATCTGCCCCAAAGTCTATCAATGCGCAACCGGAGCGCATCTCGCTTTCGGTCAGTACAGCCTTTGCCAAAGCTGTTGGCGCAATAACCAAATCGGCAATCTCCACTTTGGCTTGTTCAAAGCTGTGTTCCAGATTCTTTTTGAGCGAAGCACGTGCCACAATATTCAGGAAGTTACCAGTGATGCGTTTACCAGCCACGCCCACTGGGTCGGCTTGGTAATTATTATCAATTCTATATTCTTGCGGTGCCACATCCAGCACGCTCATGTCTATCAATGGGATCTCGAGGTTCTCGTCACAGATTGCATCAACCAACTCTTGCGAGATAATCCCTTCTTCTTCGAGTACACGGCTTACCGTGTTCTTTACCGTGCGCAATGACTGTCCGCTGATGCCGACATATACTTTGGCAATGGAGTTATTCAGTTGACTTTCCAGTTTATTGATGATGGAGGTCAGGGCTTGTGCGGTTTTGTCAATGTTGTAGATGACTCCTTTGTGAATAAACGAAGTGGCATCTTCACGCGCATAAGCCAGCACTTGCATGCTTCCGTCACCATTCTTCTTTCCTGCAATGCCGGAAATCTTGGAAGAACTTAATTCAATAGCAGCGATAAATTCTGTTGTTGCCATATTTTTTTATATTATTTAATTGACAAGTAGACAAATCATAGAAACAAATGCTTTGCTAACTTGTTCGCTTGTCTTCTTGTTCACTTATTCTTTTCGTTTTGTACAGATAATCTGGTTGCTAAATTCAACGTTGATGCGAGAATATTTGTTCCAGCCTACCTTATTTAACCCTTTCTCATAGAAAGTCTTTACCCGATCGAGCTTATGCTCAAAATCGTCTAACTTGCCCAAATAGATGATGTGGTTCCCTACGCGCGGTACCAGTTCCACATTTCGGTCGGGAAGCACATGTATCTGCTCGATTTGTGCGTTCCAAAACTTATTGTTCTGCAAAAATACACCAAACTTATATAAATACCTCATGGTAAACGACTTTTCTGCTTTTCCAGTTACAATGGCAAGATGGGCGATACATTTTGCATTGGGAGGCATCACTTCTCCTTTGTTGTCCAGATAGTAGTTTTCTCCGTTGGTACTCATCACTCTTAGGATGGGAACCCGTTGGCTAACCTCTACGCAGATCTTTCCACTGGGAGTCTTATAACATTCCACTTCATCGATAAGGGGATGTTGTGCAAGTTCTTTTTCCAGAGTTTTGCTGCGAATGTGGTCCATGGGTTTGCCTATGGGGAGAATATCTTTCTTCTCCAGTATGCCCGTCACCTCCTTTTTGGTTATAAAACTGGCGTAAGCTGTATCCCGGATAACCAATTCCATGTCATGACACACCTGACCGGCAGGCTTCCGGTTGAAAGCTGTGATGGCTACCACCAGATATGTGCTGATGAGCAGCAGAACGATGAGTAATAGGATTCGCTTTAGCATAATCTTTATATTAATGAAGAATTAAGAATAAAGAATGAGTATTTAGTTACGTTATGTAAGTATGAAAGATACGCAACTAAATTTTTCATGCTTTATCCTTATATTCTCGAATTAAGTTGTTTTGTAATTTCGGGTACATAATTGTCAATGTCACCGGCACCTAACGTGATCAGAACTTCAATCTGTTTTTGGGAGAGCAACTCCAATATATCTTCTTTTCTACACATGCATTTTGCAATACCCGAACGCAGATTGTCATATATCAATTTGCTGCTGACACCGGGGATAGGTTGTTCACGAGCCGGATAGATATCTGTGAGAATTACTTCATCGAGCAGAGACAAACTGTCGGCAAAGTCCTTATAGAAATCACGAGTACGTGTATAAAGATGCGGTTGAAAGATAGCTGTGATCTTTCTGTCCTGATACAGGTCGCGGATAGACTTTACACTTTGGGCTATTTCGGCAGGGTGATGGGCGTAGTCGCTCAGGAATACCACCTTGTCATTCTTGATCTTGAAGTCGAAACGGCGGTCTACACCGCGGAAACTTTCCATGCCACGTTTGATCTCTTCGTCTGTTACACCGTTAAGGTGGGCAAGCGCCATAGCTGCTATGCCATTTTCGATATTGATACTGACGGGTACACCTAAACAGATGTCGTTGATGCGTGTATCGGGAGTTACAAAGTCGATGAGGATTTCGCCATTTCCGATACGGATATTCTCAGCATGGAAGTCACCTTCTGTACGTGAATAGGTGTAAACGCGTACGTCGGGATTTGTTGCCGGTTGCAGACTTATTCCTTTATGGATAATCAAGGCACCGCCTGGTTGAATGAGAGTAGTATAGTGTCGGAAACTTTCTAAATAGGCTTCTTCGGTGCCGTAGATGTCCAGATGATCAGGATCCGTAGCCGTAATTACGCTCATATAAGGTGACAGCCAATGGAATGAACGGTCAAACTCATCTGCTTCGATAACTGTGTAGGGGCTACATGAAGATAACAGTAAGTTGGTTCCATAGTTCTTGGAAATACCTCCGAGAAACGCCGTACATCCTACGTGTGATTGGTGAAGAAAATGGGCTGCCATTGTGCTGGTAGTGGTTTTACCATGTGTTCCAGCAACGCACAAACCCTTGCTGCTATGCGTGATGGTTCCCAGAACTTGTGCACGTTTCTGTATTTCAAAACCGTTGTTGCGGAAATAGACCAGTTCGGCATGCTCTTGTGGCACGGCCGGAGTGTATACCACTAATGTTGTAGTCTGGTCTTTGCAGGCTTCGGGGATAAGGGCTACATTCTCTTCATAATGTATTTGTGCACCTTCTTCCTTCAGGTTTTTGGTCAGTTCGCTCGGTGTACGGTCGTAGCCGGCAACGAGTTTGTTTTTTGATAGGAAATAACGTATCAAGGCGCTCATGCCAATGCCGCCGGCGCCAACAAAATATACGGATTTGATGTTCTCTATATTCAGCATGTTCTTTCTTATTTTAATTATCTGGCAGTATATATGGGCGATAGTTTCTTGTCCATACGCACATTATGCTCTTAGTGCAGGTGCAGGACTGTTATTCATCCGGGCTACATGCTGCCAGTTTCAATACTTCTTTTGCAATTATAGCTGCCGAGTCAGGCAAAGCCAATGTGGATATGTTCTTACTCAGAACCTTTAGTTTTTCATCGTCGGCCACTGTCTCAAGAGCAGTAGAGACTAATTGTTCCATTGCATCTGCGTCTTTCACATAGATAGCCGCTTCTTTATCTACCAGCGCCAAGGCATTCTTTGTTTGATGGTCTTCTGCCACATTAGGAGAAGGTACCAGAATAACAGGTTTGCCTAATAGGCAAAATTCAGATATGGAACCGGCTCCAGCACGTGAAATAACCAGATCAGCAGCCGAATATGCACTGGACATGTCTTTGATGAAATCCGCTACATACAGGTTCGGGATCGCTGAAATACGCGAATTGCGTACGGCTTCTCCGGTTGCCGTAGTAATGGCATCCTTGATTTGTTGGATGTATATCTTTCCCGTTTGCCAGATAAACTGGACGTTGCTATGTGCTTTTATAGCATCCAGTGCGGCAATCATTGTCTGATTGATACTACGTGCACCGAGACTGCCTCCTAATATCAGTATGGTTTTCTTTTGCGGATTGAAACCAAAGGAAGCTACTGCTTCTCCATGCTCCGGTTTGTTAGCCAGCAAATTCTGGCGGACAGGGTTTCCGGTTATAATGATCTTGTCAGCGGGGAAGAATTTCTCCATTCCGTTATATGCCACGCAAATTTTACGTGCCTTTTGGGCTAACAACTTGTTAGTTACTCCTGCATAGGAGTTTTGCTCTTGTATCAGAGTTGGCACCCCCATCATGCCTGCCACCTTCAGGGTAGGACCACTGGCATAACCTCCTACACCTACGGCCACTTGCGGGCGGAATTCTTTTACTATCTTGCGCGCCTTCCACTGGCTTCGCAGTAATTTCACGATAACAGCAACATTTTTCCATAAATGTTTTCGGTCGAACCCGGCAACGGGCAAACCGATGATTTTATATCCTGCATCGGGCACACGTTGCATCTCCATTCGTCCTTCTGCACCTACAAAGAGGATTTCGGCGTCAGGCCGAAGCTCCTTGATAGCATTGGCAATAGATACTGCGGGGAAGATGTGTCCTCCTGTACCTCCGCCGCTGATGATGATGCGCGGCCCGTTATTCTTAGTTTCCATATCCAGTCTTCTATTAGCTTTAATTTATTCAAATTCAGCATCACTGTTCAATACTTCAGCAGTCGGTTCGGCAGCTGTTTGCACATCACTGTTTTCCTCACTGAGGGCTTCTATCTGCATTGGTGTTTGCGCGCCGTTCTTTTGTTGTTCATCTAATCTTGCAGTATAGCGGCTCACACTCAATATCATGCCGATATAAGCGCAGTTGATGAATGTGGAAGTTCCGCCTTTGCTGATAAGTGGAAGCGGTTGTCCCGTGACGGGAGCCAATCCTACGGCTACCATCATATTGAACAGTGCTTGCGTGACAAGCAACAAGGCGATCCCTGTAATCAGGAAAGCCGGAAAAGTACGGTCACACTTTCTAGCAATGCGTCCTACACGTATCAGCAGACAGATGTAGAGAAACACGACAACAATTCCACCCACCAACCCCAATTCTTCAATAATAATGGCATAAATAAAATCAGAAAATGCCTGGCTCAAGAAGTCGCGTTGTACAGAGTTGCCCGGACCTTTGCCGACGACATTGCTTGTGGCTACGGCTATGCGGGCATGCGCTACCTGTGCATTTCCGTCTATGTCATATTTGGCGGCAGGTATTTCTCCTTTGTCCGTGAAGTCGGCTATACGAGATTTTACTGTCGTGAAACGATGGCCCATTGGAATCTTTTCAAGGGTATCGTTTGGCGTGGCCAGCAGAAAGGTGACAAATATCGCAACAAAAGCGAGAAGCCCTCCTCCCAGTATCAATAGTTTGCGGGCAGATACCCGTCCGATGAACATCATCAGATAAACCGTGCCGAACAGCAATATTCCTGTCGAATAATTCTCCGGTAGGATAAGTCCGCAAACGATGCAAGTGATTATCATGATGCGCTTGAAGGCCTTCGGACTGGCACCGTCTTCATCTTGTCCCTTCGAGAGAATGAAAGCGGTGACAATGACAACTGCCATTTTAGCTATCTCCGATGGCTGGAACTGGATTCCCATGAATGTCATCCAGCGGGCGGCACCGTTAACACGGTCACCGGTAACGATACCCATCAGCATGACAAAGGCAAGCAATCCGATAGAGATCGGAAGCAGAAATACCGGAAAGACCTGAAACCATTTATAAGGTATATTGTGCACCAACACCACAATGACTGCACCTACCATCAGTAGGATACTGTGTTGTGTGATTGGTCCCCAGTGGTCTCCGCTTTTATACGTCAGGGTAGACGCGGCACTGAACACTTCTATGATAGAAATGATACAAAGGAAAAGGAAAATGATCCAGATGACCTTGTCGCCTTTAAATATGCTTTTTAATAAATCCAATGCTTCACAAAATTAGTAATTAAAATTATAATGCTCTTACGCACTCTTTGAACTGGTCACCGCGGTCCTCATAACTCTTGAAGAGGTCGAAACTGGCACAACAGGGACTTAACAACACCGTTTCACCTTTCTTTGCCAGGCGATAGGCGGCGTCTACAGCATCCTTCATACCGGTTTGCACCTCGGCAACGGGCAATCCCATGCGGTCGAAGAAGTCGTGCAACTTTTCATTGTGCAATCCCATGTAGACCAGTGCAGAGCACTTTTCGCGTACCAAGTCTTCTATTTCTGTATAGTCGTTACCTTTGTCTTTCCCACCCAAGATGAGCACGGTTTTGGTCTTCATGCTTTGCAAAGCATACCAACATGAGTTCACGTTTGTAGCCTTGGAATCGTTGATAAACTCTACCCCGCGTACGGTTGCTACCTTTTCCAATCGATGTTCTACACCTTTGAAGTCGGACAATGCCTTACGGATATACTCATTCTTTATTCCGGCAAGATTGGCAGAGATACCGGCAGCAAGCGAATTATACAGATTGTGCGTACCTTGCAGGGCAAGCCTTTCTTGTTCCATATTGAAGGCTATCGGTTCATTGATTTCCACTTCTCCGTCTTCTACGTATGCGATGACACCGTCTTCTTTTACGGCAGAGAACGGATAGAGGTGGGCGCGCAGCCCATGTTTTGCCAGTTCGCGCTTGATGATAGGGTCATCGTTCCAGAAAATGAAGGCATCTTCCGATGTCTGGTTTTGCGTGATGCGGAACTTGGCGTCCACATACTTCTGCATGCAATGGTCGTAACGGTCCAAATGGTCGGGTGTGATGTTCATCAATACGGCAATGTTGGCGCGGAAGTTGTACATGTTATCCAGCTGGAAAGAACTAAGTTCAATTACATAATAATCATGTTGTTCCGTTGCCACTTGCAAGGCAAGGCTGTTGCCGATGTTTCCCGCCAAGCCCACATTCAGTCCTGCACTCTTGAAAATATGGTAAATGAGCGAGGTGGTAGTGGTCTTACCGTTAGACCCGGTAATACAAATCATTTTAGCGGCAGTGTAGCGCCCGGCAAACTCTATCTCAGAGATAATGGGCGTGCCTTGTTCTTTCAGTTTCAGTATCATCGGAGCATCGTTGGGGATACCGGGACTTTTCACCACCTCATCAGCGTTCAAAATCAATTCCTCTGTGTGTTGTCCCTCTTCCCAGGCAATGTCATACTTGTTCAGCAATGCCTTGTACTTGTCTTTGATGGCTGACATGTCGGATACGAACGTATCAAACCCTTTCACTTTGGCAAGTACGGCGGCACCTGCACCGCTTTCTCCAGCTCCTAATACAACAATTCTACTCATGTTTTTTTCAATTACTGTCTGCCAGCTACGGGTTACTGTTTGTAACAGGGGCTGACAGTTGCTACAAGTTTGTTTTTTATCGGTTACCGGTAGCGAGCACTTGCAGCTTATAGCTTGCAACCAGTAACACTGTTATCTGATTTTTAATGTTATAATCGTTATTGCTGCTAACACAATAGTCACAATCCAAAAGCGGACTGTAATCTTCGACTCATGGAACAATTGTTCCGGTGTCGTGAACTTCACTGTGCACCCCGGCTCTATCAGGCTCATGGACGTGCGGAAGTGATCGTGAATGGGCGCCCGCTTGAATAGCCGTTGTTTCACTCCTTTCCGTTTTCCTGTCTTATAATAGAACCGTTGCATGATGACTGATAGATTCTCTACCAAGAACACACCGCAAAGGATGGGAATCAGTAACTCTTTGTGTATGATGATGGCAATCACTGCTATGATTCCTCCAATTGTCAGGCTACCCGTATCACCCATGAACACTTGTGCCGGATAAGCATTATACCATAAAAAACCGATCAGGGCACCAATGAAGGCACAGATAAAGATCACCAGTTCTTCCGATCCTGGTATATACATGATGTTCAGATAGCCGGCATATTGGATGTGGCTGGATACGTATGCCAGTATTCCTAAAGCCAGTCCGATGATTGCAGAGTTTCCTGCTGCCATTCCGTCCATGCCGTCGTTCAGGTTTGCTCCGTTGCTGACTGCTGTCACTACAAAGATTGTGATGATCACAAATAATACCCAACCGGCAGCTTGTGCATGTTCGCCCATAAAGCCTACGAGGTCGGCATAGTCCAGGTTGTTGCTCTTGAAAAATGGAATAGTGGTCTGTGTGGACTTGATGTCCTGTCTGGCATGAATCACCTGCATTTCCTGTCCAGGCTTTTGTACCTCGATGTTTTCTCGAATGACTGCCTGCGGACTGAGGTAAAGCGTCAAACCGACAATCAATCCTAAACCTACCTGCCCGATGATCTTGAATTTTCCGTGCAGGCCTTCCTTGTCTTTCTTGAAGATCTTGATGTAATCGTCGGCAAATCCCAGTGATCCCAGCCATATCGTGGTGATAAGCATCAGGATCATGTAGACATTTTCCAGTTTACCTAGCAACAGGCATGGGATGAGGATGGCAACGATGATAATCACACCACCCATGCTCGGCACGCCTACTTTGTTTACCCCGAACGGGTCGATACGGGAATCGCGCTGCGTTTCCGTGATCTGTTTCCGCTTCAGCAGTTTGATGAAACGGTCGCCCCAGATGCTTGAGATGAGTAACGACAAGATGATCGCCATTAGTGCCCGAAATGATGTATATCCGAACATACCCGCACCGGGAATGTCATATTTATCCAACCATTGAAATAAATAATATAGCATTTTAAGTTTCTAATTTTTTAGGTTCTTAAATTCTTAGGTCTTTAAGTTTCTATTCTTTAAAGTTTTGGGGCTTTTTAGCCGTTGAGCCTTTAACCTTGTTACCTCTTAGAATTGTGAGTGATTCGAGAATCCGAGGACTCTGGAACTCATAAACTCAGGACTTAAAGACTTGCATCAGTTCCTCTTTGTCATCGAAGTGGTGTTTCACTCCTTTTATCTCCTGATAGTTTTCATGCCCTTTTCCGGCTACAAGAATTACATCGCCAGGCTGTGCCAGCATACAGGCTGTCTTAATGGCTTCGCGTCGGTCGGCTATGCTGATGGTTTTTCGCATATCGTCCTTGTCCAGTCCGGCAAGCATATCGTTGATGATGTCTTGCGGCTCTTCGAAGCGCGGATTATCGGAAGTAATGATCACGCGGTCGCTTGCTTTAGCGGCTTCTTTCGCCATGATGGGGCGTTTGCCTTTGTCGCGGTTACCGCCTGCACCTACTACGGTGATGACTTTCCCTTTTCCTTCGAGCACGCCATGAATCGCATTCAATACATTGACGAGTGCATCCGGTGTATGTGCATAATCCACGATGGCGGTATACCCCTTTGGCGAGCGGATAGCGTCGAAACGTCCGGCAACCGGGTGCAGGGTGCTGAGCGCAACCAATACATCTTCCTCCTTCTTGCCGAGCAATACGGCGGCACCAAACACGGCTAACAGGTTTGAGGCATTGAAACGTCCGATAAAGTGGACTGCCAGTTCCTGATTATTGAAGTCGAGAAGCATCCCTTCGAAATGCGACTCCAGAATCTTGCCTTTGAAGTCGGAGAGGCTTCGCAAAGAGTAGGTGTACACTTTAGAACGGGTGTTCTGCGTCATGACAAGTCCATTCTTATCATCTAGGTTAGTCAGGCAGAATGCATTCTTGGGCATATCGTCAAAAAACTTCTTTTTAGCTTTCAGGTAGTTCTCCACTGTCTTGTGATAGTCCAAATGGTCACGCGTCAGGTTGGAGAAGATACCTCCTGCAAAACGCAGGCCGCTGATGCGTTTCTGAGCGATAGAGTGTGAACTGACTTCCATAAAGACATATTTGCATCCGGCGTCCGCCATCTGTCCCAGCAGCCGGTTCAAGGTGATGGGGTCTGGAGTGGTATGCTCGGTCGGTATGGGCAGGTCGTCTATGTAGTTGCAGACGGTGGATATCAAGCCTACTTTGTAACCAAAATAACGGAAGGTATGATATAATAAGGTGGCGATGGTAGTTTTCCCGTTTGTTCCGGTCACGCCTACCAACTCTATCTTGGAGGTCGGATCGTTGTAGAAAGCAGTAGCTACCTTGCCTACGGCATCTTCGCTATCCTTCACTTGAATATAAGTAACACCCTCTTTTTGCGTCTCAGGCACGTCTTCACAAAGCACGGCGACAGCTCCTTTCTCTATTGCAGCAGAAATGTAAGTGTGGCCGTCCGTCTGGGTGCCGCGCATGGCCATAAACAAATGTCCGGCTTCTATCTGGCGAGAGTCTATGTTCACTCCCGTTATTTCCGCTTCTGTGCTTCCGATAATTTGTATCGGTTGTATTGTCCTCAGTAATTCTCTTAATACCATACCTTATTATATATATATTATGCTCTTTTTCTAAAACCAACTGCTTATCCTCTGTCAGCGAAGGGTAAGGAACACTGTTTGCCCTTTTACCACACGATTGCCGATCGGTATTGACTGCTGTTTCACTTTTCCTACTCCGTTTAGTCTCACTTTCAGCCCTCTACTTTCCAGTAAGAAGACTGCATCTTTCGCTCCCATTCCGATGACACTGGGAACGACATTCGGGTTGTTTTCTTCCTTGCTCTGCAGTATGACAGAGTTGGGCGAAGCCTGAGTATGTCCCCACGTTTTCTCTCCTTTGTGCGAAGAGAAGTGTTTCTGTACGGGGACGTCCAGGCTGTGCAAAACCTGTAAAGCTTCGTTCATCTCTCCGGCTTTTACGACAGGAATGACATTCGTAGTGCTATCTATGGCGCTCCGGATGTCGAACCGCAGATTTTTTGCATACACTCTTTCGGCAATTTTTCCGAATACGCTACCTGCCATCTGACCTCCCGAAGCGGGAAGACCCGGCTTTTGGATGGAAACGATACAGCTGTACTTCGGGGCATCTGCCGGGAAATAACCACAGAAGCTAACCAGATAGTTGACCTGTCCGCTTTTATATCCGCCTGTACCCTGAGAAATCTGTGCCGTGCCGGTCTTGCCTGCCACGGCAAACTGCTTGCTTCCTGCCGGCTTTGCCAGTCCCTGTGAAACGACTTTCTCCAGAATTTCGCGTATCTGCGCCAGGGTGTGGTCGGAGCATATCTTCGAATTTATCACCTCAGTGGGGTATTCTTCCACCACTTCGCCATCCTTCACTGCCGCTTTCACGAATTTAGGGCGAACCATAACGCCATTGTTGGCAATAGCATTATAGAAGGTTAGGATATTGAGAGGCGGAATCTGTGTCTCATACCCGATACTCATCCAAGGCAGAGTGGTTTTGGCAAAATACTTCTCTTTGGGTCCTTTGATATTCGGTTTCCCTTCTCCGGAAATCTGGAGTTGAAGAGTTTGGTCGATGCCCATACGCTTCAACCCATCTACATACTTTTGCGGATTGTCCTTGTAGTATTTGTCGATGAGGTAGGAGACGCCTATGTTGGAGGATACTTCCAGTATGCGTGTAACGTCGATTTTTCCATATCCTCCTCGGTGCCAGTTGTGATCCCTCATTTGGCTTCCGTACATGTTCATGATGCCGTTGCCTGTATCCACTTCCGTATCCGGAGTGATTTTCCCATCCTCCAATGCCACCATGATGGAGGCGGTCTTGAAAGTAGAGCCTGGTTCCATCATGTCGCTGATAGCGTTGTTGCGCATCTCGTAGTATCTTCCGTCTCCAGCTTTTGTCATGTTGACTATCGCTTTGATTTCACCGGTCTCCACTTCCATCAGTACGGCGACACCTACGTTGGCATTGATCTCTTTCAGCTTGTCTACCAACGCTTTTTCGCAGATGTCTTGCATGCCTACATCGAGAGTGGTTATGATGTCGCAGCCATCCACGGGAGCAATATCCGTGATGTTCAGGTATTTGTTTCTCACTTTCTGCCGATGGGTGATGCCGTTACGTCCTTTCAGCAAGGTGTCGAACGAGAGTTCGATACCATTCTTTGCCCCCTGTGCGGTGTCGGCATAAAGGTCGCCCAGCGTACGGGCAGCGAGTGAGCCGAAAGGCTTTTTGCGCTGGTTGTACGTCTGTTCGTGGAATCCCCCTCTGTACTTGTTCAGGTTGAATACGGGTAACCGTTTTGCTTCCTTATATTGAATATATGAGATTCGTTTCGGATAAATCAGGTAGTTTCGGCTGCCCTTTTTGCGTCCTTTCTGAAGGTGTGCTTTAAATTCGGCGACGCTTTTGTCGGGGAATATTTTGTGCAACCCTTCGCAAATCTCGTTCAGATGGTTCACTAACATGGTATCTTTGGTGTATCCTCCTGCCTTGAAGTCCATGTATATGCGGTATTCGGGCAGGGAGCTTGCCATCAGCTTGCCGTCGGCGGAAAGGATATTCCCGCGGTTGGGTTTGACGGTCACATTCTCCTTGACGAAACGGTCCGCCACATCATGCCAGTATTTCCTTTCGGCAAACATGATGATTGCGGCTTTTATGATAATAGCTATCCCGAGCAGTCCCATGATGAGGACTACGAAGAAATAGCGGATCATGATATTTTTCCTGTTTACTGCCATTCTTTTATTGGGGTTGACTAAACCTTTTTCTTACCTTGCCTTATCTGATTAAATACGGTGGATTGGTTGAAGTTTGCAAATCGCTCTCTTTGGTTGCGATGTACTCTTCGATACGCGATTGCCGACTCCGTTCCATCAGCTCCGAACTGCGGGTGAGGGCATCGTATTTAATGTCTATGAGTTCTTTTTTCAGTTTGTCTATCTCTATCATCTGTTGCTGGCAGGCATAACGGTTGTGTATATAGAACAGTACCAGCACCACGATCAACACCAGCATTTTGGTCTGACGGCGGAAAAAGTCCGTGGCGAGAATATCGCCTCCGATGATATTCTTCAGCGAAGTATGCCCTTTTGTCTTCTTCGCCTTTTCTGTCTGCTCTGTATTTTCGTATCCTTGTTTTTCTTCCATTTCTTTCGTCACTAATCGTTTCAACTCTAAACATTGTCGTCACTTCTTCTCCGCTATCCTCAGTTTGGCACTTCTCGACCTTGGGTTGCGTTCTATTTCAGCTTCATCTGGCACGATCACCTTGTTGTTCACCAACCGGAAGGGAGACTGCACGTTTCCGAAGAAGTCTTTCTCCATCTTGCCTTCCACGTTTCCGGTCTTCATCATATTCTTCACCATCCGGTCTTCCAGTGAGTGGTAGGTGATTATCACCAGTCGCCCACCCGGTTTCAAAGCTTCGGTTGCGGCATATAACATCTCTTTTAGTGCTTCCATCTCCTGGTTGACTTCGATGCGCAATGCTTGAAAGACTTTGGCAAGCTCTTTTTTCTCCCGTTCGCGGCCGAAGAAGGGTTTCACAACCTCCAAGAACTCTGCAATGGTCGTAATCTTCTGTTTACCCCGTGCTTTCACGAGTGCGGATGCCAGTTTACGGCTGTTTTTCAGTTCTCCATACAGATAGAAGATGTCAGCCAGCCGTTCTTCGTCATAGTTGTTGATGATGTCAGCCGCAGTATATCCCGCCCGTTTGTTCATGCGCATGTCCAGTGCACCGTCAAAACGGAATGAAAATCCCCGTTCACAGTCGTCGAAGTGGTGCGAAGATACACCCAGGTCGGCGAGTATGGCATCTACCTCTTCAATCCCATGATAACGCAGGAAATTGTGCAGATACCGGAAATTGCTCCGTACGAAGATGAAATGCGGATCGTTCACGATATTCTGTTCTGCATCTTCGTCCTGGTCGAATCCCAGCAATCGTCCGCCGTCTCCCAGCCGCGACAGTATTTCGCGCGAGTGTCCTCCACCACCAAAGGTAACGTCTACATACGTCCCGTCCGGGCGGATATCCATTCCGTCCACGCTCGGCATCAGTAGTACTGGTACGTGGTATATCAATTCTTCTTTTTCCATCCGATTTTCAATCAACTGTTTGTTCTTCACTCCTTTTACTCCTCTTCGTCTTCCCAATAATCTTCATCGCCCAGGATGTCTTGCAGTGCCTCGCCGAATTCTTCAGGTTTCATAAACGGTTGTTCGGCTTTCTCTTTGGCCCAGATTTCGATGGTGTTATCCATACCGATGAAGCGTACGTCATTCTGTATGCCTGCCATTTGCAGATAACGCTTGGGCAGCAGGATACGTCCGTTCCCGTCAGGAACCACAATTTCTGCATCGCTCACAAACTGCCGGAAGATTTGTTGGTGTCGGGCGTTCCACTTGTTCAGGCGTTTCCGCAACTGGTTTTGGGTCTTGAACCAGACACTTTCCGGATAGAGTATGAGGCAATCCTGGAATACGTCTTTGCGCAGCACAAGCCTCTCTTCGGAGGCAGATTGCAGCTGCTTCCGGAATCCGGCGGGGATAAATACGCGTCCCTTAGCGTCGGTTTTTGCTTCTATGTTGCCCAAAAAACGTATCATTGTTACCTTATTATAATAAGCGACGGTAAAAGTACACATTTCCCCACAATCCCCCACATGTTTTAACTAAAAACTTTCAGAGAAGTTTTCAACAACCTGTTTATAGCTTATTCCATTGATAATGAATAGGGTGTTGGAACGCTCTCTGGGTGGGGAATAACTGCTTCTTTGCCTTCTTCTTTGTGGCTTCTCCGTTTTAGCTGTTTGCTAAAATCAGAAAGAGCTGAAAGATAAAACATAGGGGATTAAAATGTACGCTATTAAAATCTGCATCTATAGAACGAGATTCCAGGCATAGCCTTCTTTCTGTTTGCCGTGCAGATGAATATGGCAGGTAGGATGTCCGGATAAAAGCGCGTGAAAGTGGTGATGTTTATCTTGCAAAACGGCTAAATTTGTCTCATGAGCTGAATAAATTTGTCTCATGAGCCGAAAAAAATCGTTCCGTGGGCTGAAAAAAATCGTCTCATGGGATGATTTTATTCGTCTCACGAGGCAAAATTCATTCTTATTCTACCGATTGTTATATCCGGAATGGATGATATTTATCCCCTGATTGTGCATGCTCTTATTTTTATCTGAGTGCTGTGTTGTAATTGTTTGATTATTAATTTGTTCTGGATGATAGTTGATAACTTTCAGGTGTAGTATTGATAGCTTTCAGGTGGTGTTTTGATAGTTTTCGGGTGCTTGTCCGGCGGGCTGCTTGTCCCTAAAAGAGAGGGGCGGAAGACTTTTTCAAGTTTTCCGCCCCCTCTTAGTTAGTGGCTATTTGAGAAATTCAATCAGGAGAACGTTTATATATGTATGGTTAAGGAATAGGTTCTTCAGAACGTTCGATAGTTAAGGATTAGGTTATCTGAAATCTTTCAGTTCTTGCTGCAGTTTCTGGCGTGTGAAGAAGATGCGGCTTTTGACTGTTCCTAACGGTAAACCGAGCTTCTCCGCAATCTCGCGGTACTTGAAACCGGAAACGTGCATTGAAAATGGAATCTTATATTCGCGGGGCAGTGCGTTTACTACGCGGTGCATCTCTTTCAGGTCGTAAGCGCTTTCAGTGCTCTCGAAACCAGAGTCTTGCGGGAGATTCAGGTGATAGAGGTTATCGGTCTGGTCTACGAAAGTCTGGTCGCGTACCACTTTTCGGTAGTTATTGATGAATATATTGCGCATAATGGTGTACATCCAGCCCTTGAAATTAGTGTCGGGCGTGTACTTGTCTTCATTGTCTAATGCCTTTAATGAAGTTTCTTGCAACAGGTCGTTGGCTTCTTCACGGTCGGAGGTTAATTTATAGGCAAAGCGTAACAGGTCGTTTTGTACTCCGAGCAAATCCTTTTGAAATGTAATACTGTTCATATCGTTCTTTTTAAATAATGGTTATAGATTCGTTTTAATTTTGACACTGCAATTTTACGGAAGTTAGCTCACTCCGGCAGACGTATTTCTGGCAATCTTTAGGGCGAAAACTATCAATTAGTAGTTTTTAGGCGCCTTTTGTTTGTTTTCAGGTGTAGTTTTCCCCTGTTTTATTGCGTATAATTAAAAAGATGAGCTAAATTTGCACAATCATTTCATCTTAAAAAGAATGACTGACGACTCTTTGTTTCTGATTGATATTGATAAAGTGCTTCGCGAAAAGGCTCCGAAGTACTATAAGTATATCCCAAAATTCGTTGTCTCTTATCTGAAAAGAATCGTTCATCAGGAAGAACTGAACGTGTTCTTGCGCGAATCGAGGGATAAGGAGGGGGTGGACTTCTTGAAAGCCTGTCTGGAGTTTCTTGATGCCAAGATTGTGGTCAAGGGAGAAGAGAACCTGCCGAAAGAAGGATTATATACTTTTGTCTCCAACCATCCGTTGGGGGGACAGGACGGTGTGGCACTGGGTTACGTGCTGGGCTCTTTTTATGATGGCAAGGTGAAATACATGGTCAACGACCTGCTGATGAACCTGCACGGGTTGGCACCACTTTGCATACCTATTAATAAGACGGGCAAGCAAGCAAAAGATTTTCCGAAGATGGTGGAAGCCGGTTTCTTGTCGGACAACCAGCTGATCATGTTTCCTGCCGGATTGTGTTCCCGGCGCCGGAACGGAGTAATACGCGATCTGGACTGGAAGAAGACTTTCATTGTAAAGAGTGTACAGTTTCAGAGAGATGTGGTACCCGTCCATTTCGAGGGACGTAATTCCGACTTTTTTTATAATTTGGCGAACATCTGTAAATTCTTGGGTATCAAATTTAACATTGCAATGCTTTACCTCGCCGATGAAATGCTGAAGAATCGGCATAAGACCTTTACCGTCACCATCGGAAAGCCCATACCTTGGCAGACTTTCGATAAATCGAAGACTCCTGTCGAGTGGGCGGAATATGTGAAAGACATTGTGTACAAATTGGGGATTGAAAACCAGAAATCGTAAATATAAGAATTATTGGTCGGCGTTTACCGATTGACGATGAACAACTAACAGAATTGTATGGAAGAGATTATTGAACCTATAAGTAAGGAATTGTTAAAAGCAGAACTCACCGAGGAGAAACGTCTGCGCATGACGAACAAAAGCCATAACCAGATATATATCGTTACGTCTCAGGACTCTCCGAACACGATGAAGGAAATCGGACGTTTGCGTGAGATCGCTTTCCGGGCAGCAGGCGGCGGAACGGGAAAATCGTTGGATATCGATGAATATGATATCATGGAGAACCCTTATAAACAGCTGATTGTCTGGAATCCGGAGGCAGAAGAGATCTTGGGAGGTTATCGCTATATTCTGGGAACGGATGTACGGTTCGATGAAAATGGTTCGCCCATATTGGCTACGGCACACATGTTCAACTTCTCCGAGAAGTTTCTAAAGGAATATCTTCCTACTACTATAGAATTGGGACGTTCGTTTGTGACTGTCGAGTATCAGTCCACCCGTGCCGGAAGCAAAGGGTTGTTTGCTTTAGACAATCTTTGGGATGGTTTGGGAGCGCTGACGGTAGTGATGCCCAATGTGAAGTATTTCTTTGGCAAGGTGACCATGTACCCCAGTTATCACCGTCAGGGGCGCGACATGATTCTTTATTTCTTGAAGAAGCATTTTGCCGATAAGGAATCTTTGATTACTCCGATGAAACCGCTGGAAATGGAAGCTAATGAAGAGGATTTGGCAACTCTCTTCTGTAAGGATACGTTCAAAGAAGATTATAAGATATTGAACAGTGAGATACGTAAGTTGGGGTATAACATTCCTCCCTTGGTGAACGCCTATATGAGTTTAAGCCCCACGATGCGTATGTTCGGCACTGCCATCAACTATGGTTTCGGCGATGTAGAGGAAACAGGTATCTTGATTGCCGTAGACGAAATCTTGGCAGAGAAACGCATACGGCACATTCAGTCGTTCATCGAAAATGAACCGGAGGCATGCAAATTTACCTCCGGGGTGAATAAAGTCTTCTTCTCTAACTCTTGTAAATGAAAGAGGCGTGGGCAGGGAACATGCTCACACCGCAGGGAGACTGTTCCCGTTGATCTTTCTGTATAGATCGAGTGCAAAGACATCCGTCATGCCGGATATGTAATCCAATACCGCCTGTATTCTTTCGTAGAGTGCAGGCGCTTTTATGTTGTATTGCTCCGAAACACGGTTGATGAGCAACTGCGAGTAAGCCTTTTCCGGCGAACGTACGGCATCGATCATCAGGTCGAGCAGGGTACTGATGATACGGAAACCGGCAAGCTCAATGTCCAATACATCCCGCGAACGGTAGATCTTCTCCATCGAGAGTGCCTCGCAATGCTTATAAGTCTTTGCCGGTAGTTCGGAGATGTGCTTGATGAGGCTGCCTTCAAACTCTCCTTCCAGTATCTTCTCTTCATTCTCCAGAAACGTTTGCGCGCATTCGTTGATGAGCAGGCCGATGACGCAGGAGCGTAAGTAGGCAATTTGTTCATTGATGTCGCTTACGAAACCCAGTGTCTTGAGCATGTGTGCCTTGCGCTCTTCCGGAAAATAGGACAGAAGTAACTCTTGCGTTTCGCGGGTGGTCAGTATCTTCAGTTTATGGGCGTCTTCGATATCCATCATCTGATAACAGATGTCGTCCGCTGCCTCTACCAGGTAGACAAGCGGGTGTCGGGCGTACTTCAATGGACTCTCATTAAGCTGTTTCATGCCCAACTCTTCGGCAATGCGGCGGAAACTCTCTTCTTCGGTCGTGAAGAAGCCGAACTTCGACTTCTTGCCTGCCAGGCTCGATGAAAAGGGATATTTCACGATGCTGGCAAGCGTGGAGTAAGTCAGCACAAAGCCCCCTTTGCGCCTTCCCACAAATTGGTGGGTCAGCAGGCGGAAAGCGTTTGCGTTTCCTTCAAAGTGCGTCAGGTCTTCCCATTGGGCGGCAGACAGCTCTTCTTTCAGCCACATTCCCTTCCCTTCAGAGAAGAAGGTGGATATGGCGCGTTCGCCGGAGTGTCCGAAAGGAGGATTACCCAAGTCATGCGCCAGACAGGCGGCAGATACGATGGAACCTATTTCGGACAAATAGGAGGTTTGTTGCAGTTCGGGATGTCGCGAAAGAAGTGCCTTGGCTACGTCGTTCCCTAACGAGCGTCCTACGCAAGAGACCTCCAGACTGTGTGTCAACCTATTGTGCACGAAGATGCTGCCCGGCAGGGGAAATACTTGTGTCTTGTTCTGCAGGCGGCGGAAAGGTGCCGAGAAAACAAGTCGGTCATAGTCGCGTTGAAATTCAGAGCGGTTCTCGTGACGTTCCTGATGAAACTCTTCCAGTCCGAAACGCTTGGCAGATATGAGGGTATTCCAGTTCATGGTGATAACTACAGATTTTGAGTTGCAATTTACAATATGGTAAGAAGCGGATGTGGTGGCATCCGCCCTTTGTTATTATTTAACTGCAAATGTATCACTATTTTGCTTTAAAATCTGTATTTTCGCCCCAATTTATCATTCATCATTGTGTCATGAACGTACAAATCATTAATAAATCGAAACACCCGCTTCCGGCTTACGCCACCGAACAATCAGCGGGAATGGATCTCCGTGCCAATCTTTCAGAACCTATCTCCTTAGCTCCGATGCAGCGCTGCATGGTGCCTACCGGATTATATATCGCCCTGCCTCCCGGCTTCGAGGCACAAGTCCGCCCGCGTAGTGGGCTGGCTCTCAAGAAGGGAATCACGGTATTGAACTCTCCGGGAACCATTGATGCCGACTACCGGGGTGAAATTTGCGTTATTCTGGTGAACCTTTCATCGGAGGTATTTGTGATAGAAGATGGGGAGCGTATCGCCCAGATGGTGATAGCCCGTCATGAGCAAGTCGTATGGCAGGAAGTGGAGGTACTGGATGAAACGGTGCGTGGTGCCGGCGGTTTCGGCCATACGGGTAAAAGTTAAGATTAATTCGGAATGACAATGAAATGTAAGATATTACCGTTTATCCTATTGTGCGTGGTGCTGATGTCGTGCGGCACCTCCCGCCGGGGAGGAAAGAAGTTGCGAACGGTTTCCGGGTCGCAGGTTGTGCTTACGCCTGAAGAACAGCGTAAATACGACTATTTCTTTCTGGAAGCTTCCCGCTTGAAGACACAAAAGGAGTATGGGGCGGCTTTCGACATGCTGAAGCACTGCTTGAACATCAATCCGGATGCCTCGTCTGCTCTGTATGAAATCTCGCAGTATTATCTGTTTCTCAAGCAGGTGCCTCAGGGATTGGCGGCATTGGAGAAAGCTGTGAAGAATGAGCCGGACAATTATTGGTACAGTCAGGGGTTGGCAAGCCTCTACCAGCAACAGAACGAGACGCAGAAAGCGGTCGACCTGCTGGAAGGTATGTCTGTGCGCTTCTCCGGTAAGTTGGATCCGCTGTACAGTTTGCTGGATATCTACAACGACCAAGAAGACTACCAGAAAGTGATCACCACCCTTAACCGCTTGGAAGAGAAGACCGGGAAGAACGAACAACTCAGTATGGAGAAGTTCCGCATCTATCTGCAGATGAAGGATAACCGGAGTGCTTTCCACGAAATAGAGAGTCTGGTGGAGGAATATCCGCTGGACATGCGCTATCAGGTGGTGTTGGGCGATGTCTATATGCAGAACGGTAAGAAGGAAGAGGCGTATAACCTCTACCGGAAAGTACTTTCCGCCGAGCCGGACAATGCGCTTGCCATGTATTCGCTTGCCTCCTACTACGACCAGACCGGGCAGAAGGAGCTTTATAGGCAGCAACTCGACACGCTTCTGCTGAACAAGAAGGTACCTTCGGATACCAAGTTGAACGTAATGCGGCAGTTTGTTGTCGAGAACGAGAGGGCAGGCAGGGACAGTACGCGCGTGATTTCCCTGTTCGACCGTATTCTGAAGCAGGACCAGGACGATGCGCAGATGTCCATGCTCTACGTGCAATACCTGCTTTCCAAACAGATGAACAAGGAAACGTTGCCGGTATTGAAGCAGATACTGAACATTGACCCCACCCATACGGCTGCCCGCATGATGTTGCTTGGCGAGGCTGTCAGCAAAGAAGATTATCAGGAGGTCATCCGTTTGTGTGAGGCAGGTGTCGAGGCTAATCCCGAAATGCTTGAGTTCTACTTCTATCTCGCCATCGGCTACAATCAGGCGGAGCGTTCCGATGATGCTCTCGCCGTCTGCAAAGAAGCTTTGAAGAACGTCACGGATGCCAGTAAGAAAGAGATGGTTTCGGACTTCTATTCCATCATGGGCGACATCTATCACACAAAGAAGATGAATGCCGAGGCATACGCCGCATACGACTCCGCACTGGTCTACAATGCAGCCAATATAGGAGCGCTGAACAACTATGCCTACTACCTTTCTTTGGAACGTCGCGACCTGGACAAAGCGGAGGAGATGAGCTATAAGACAGTGAAGGCGGAGCCGAAGAATTCCACTTATCTGGATACGTATGCCTGGATACTGTTCGAGAAAGGCAATTATGCCGAAGCACGTCTCTATATAGACGACGCAATGAAGAACAACGGTGCCGAAAGCAGTACCATCGTGGAGCACTGTGGCGATATCTACTACATGACCGGTGACGTGGAGGGAGCCTTGAAGTACTGGAAGCAGGCACTGGAGATGGACAATCAGTCCAATACCCTGAAGAAGAAGATTGAGAAAAAGAAATATATACCAGAATGAAAGCATTATACGGCAAATACAAGGCAACGGGGCATGTCCTGTCTCTTTTGCTTCTTTTGAGCCTGCTGATAGGTCTCTCCGGATGTAAGACTCCCCGGAAGGCGGTATCATCGTGGGGAGAACCGCGTTATTTATCTTCCAAGGTACAGCTGACCGTTCCTAATAAAGGAGGAAGCATCACGGTGAACGGCACGATGAAGCTCATCAGTGCCGAGCGGGTACAGTTCTCTTTCCTTATGCCGATTCTTCGTAGCGAGGTGGCACGTTTAGAGATCACTCCCGATGACATATTGCTGGTGGACCGTATGGGGAAGCGTTATGTGCAGGCGTCACGCAAAGAGCTGAAAGGCATTCTGCCCAAGAAGGCCGACTTCGCCCATTTGGAGAAGATGCTTTTTGACGCCTCCAGGCCCGGAGCAAAGAACTACCTGACCGGGAAAGATCTGGGTATACCTTCGCTGGAGAAAGGAAAAATCGTGCTGTCGGACTTCTCCGATAAGGAGATAACGTTGAAACCGCCCCAACTCTCTTCTCGTTACGTGAAAGTGGAATGGACTGAACTGTTAGAAATGTTGATGAAGCTATGAGACACTTTCTTTGTATCTTTATCGGTTGTTTCTGGTTGCTTCTGCCGCTTTGTGCCCAGTCCAACAAGATGATTAAGGAGTTGGAGAACAAACGGGGCGCATTGCAAAAGCAGATTGCCGAATCGGAAATGCTTTTGAAGACAACAAAGAAGGATGTCGGCAGCCAGTTGAACGGGCTTGCTGCTCTCACTGGTCAGATTGAAGAGCGGAAACGCTATATACTTGCCATCAATAACGACATGGAGACCATCGACCGCGAACTATCCAAATTGGAACGGCAGTTGGTGCGTCTGCAGAGCGACCTGAAAGATAAGAAGAAGAAGTATGAGGCTTCCGTACAATATCTCTATAAGAACCGATCCGCCCAGAACAAGCTCCTGTTCATCCTTTCTGCCAAGACCTTCTCACAGACCTACCGCCGCCTGCGTTATGTGCGCGAGTATGCCGATTACCAGCGCCTTCAGGGTGAGGAGATTTTGAAGAAGCAGGAACAGGTAAACCGGAAGAAAGAGGAACTTCAGGGTGTGAAGCGTGCCAAAGCCGATCTGCTGAAAGAGCGCGAGCGGGAGAAGGAGAAGTTGGAGGCTCAGGAGAAAGAGAAGAAGACACTGGTTGCCAACCTGCAGAAGAAACAGCGCGGCCTGCAGAACGAACTGAACAAGAAGCGTAAGGAAGCTGCCCAGCTGAATGCACGCATCGACCGCCTGGTAGCCGAAGAGATAGAGAAAGCCCGCAAGCGTGCCGCCGAAGAGGCGCGCAAGGAAGCAGCTGCGGCTAAGAAAGTTTCCGGACAGGGAGCCAAAGCCACTACATCCTCAGGGAATGGTGCGAAGAAGGCCGCGCCCCTCGAAACATATACCATGAACAAGGAAGACCGTGAGCTTTCCGGCAGTTTTGTCAACAACCGGGGCAAGTTGCCCATGCCTGTCACCGGACCATATATCATCACGAGCCGTTACGGTCAATACTCCGTAGAGGGACTCCGCAATGTGAAGCTGGACAATAAAGGCATCGACATTCAGGGCAAGCCCGGTGCGCAGGCACGGGCCATTTTCAACGGAAAGGTAGCGGCTGTCTTCCAGTTGAACGGTCTCTTCAATGTACTTATCCGCCACGGGAACTACATCTCCGTCTATTGCAATCTCTCTTCCGCTTCTGTGAAGACAGGAGACACGGTGACCACACGCCAAACCATCGGACAGATTTTCTCAGACAATGCGGATAACGGACGTACCGTCCTGCATTTCCAGTTGAGGAAGGAGAAGGAGAAACTGAATCCGGAGCTATGGCTTGGCCGCTGACTTGTTGTCCCTGTTTTGTCGCATCAGTGCGGGCGGATTGTCGTCTGTTGCCTTTCTTTTTGTCGGACAAATGTTGCTTAGGTGCTACTTTTCAGCCATTCTAATCATCTGCCTCAGCCATATACTGCGGTTACCTAAATTGGGTTACGTCAATTCCACGGCTTGGGAATGTGAATCCCAAAGCATGGGAACGTGACTCCCAAAGCATGGAAGTGTGAATCCCAAAGCATAGGAATGGAGTTGCCTCTTGCTTCTCGGCCGATAATTGCAGATTCCCTGCATAACTTGCTTCATTCCGATGTCTGCATTATATCCGGATTCCGTTACCTCCGGCTCTTCTCATATCAGGTAATGTTTTCATGTTTTGTTTTAGGGGTTCAGGCGGGAAGGACTACCCCGTCCAGTAATTGCAGATATAGCGCAATAGCCTCTTCTATCTCTTGGATGAAGATAAACTCGTCTGCCGTATGGGAGCGGCTGCTCTTTCCGGGACCCATCTTTAGCGAGGGGAAAGGCATCAGCGCCTGATCCGAAAGGGTAGGAGAGCCGAAGGGGACGCGTCCCATGCCGATGGCGCGTTGCACAATCGGGTGCTGCTCCTCTACGTGGGACGAGCTGAGGCGGAAGGAGCGCGCTTTGGCTTCGCAGGAGATATGTTTTTGTATTTCCGCAAAAAGCTCTTGATTGCTGTAGCATTCGTTACTCCGGATGTCTACGACAAAGGTGCATCGGTCGGGGATGACATTGTGTTGGGTGCCTGCATTGACTTGCGTCACACTCATCTTCACGGGACCCAATAGCGGGGAGACTCGCTCGAACTGATGGTCGCGGAACCAGGCGATGTCTTCCAATACCTTATATATAGCATTGTCTCCTTCGTTTCGCGCGGCATGTCCGGCACGGCCGTAAGCGGTGACGTCGAGTACCATCAATCCTTTCTCTGCGATGGCGGGATGCATCTCGGTCGGTTCGCCCACGATGGCAAAATTGATGGGAGGGAGTTCGGGTAACACACATTCGATGCCGCCTTTGCCGGAGACCTCTTCTTCGCACGAAGCCAGATAGATCAGGTTATACTTCTGCGTGGTGCGGCAGAGTTGCAGGAACACTTGCAGCAGACTGACCACGCTTGCACCGGCATCGTTGCTGCCCAGCCCATATAGTTTGCCGTTGCTTTCCGTCACCGGATTGAAGGGATCTTTCCGCCATCCGTTTACGGGTCTTACAGTGTCAATGTGCGAGTTCAGCAGCAGAGTAGGCTTTTTCAAGTCGAACATCGGACTGAGGCACCAGATGTTGTTTCCTTTACGTCCGGTTGTCATTCCTTGCAGCTCGATATAGTTTTGCAGGTAGTCTGCTGCCTGCTCTTCGTTACGGCTGAGTGACGGTATGGCAATCAGTGACTTAAGTAGCCCGATTGCTTCCGAAACCATTGTGGGGATGTCGTAGTTCATCATTATATTTCTTATGTCGTTATCGTTGGGAATGGTTGCAAATATAAGAATAATAATTTGACAATAGGAAAACTTGTTGGCGGAATTAAGAACCTGTTTAAATTTTGTGAAGAAAAAACTTTTTGAAGAAAATTCAAACAGGCTCTAAATTGAATTACATCTGTCTCATAACAAGTAATGTAATGAGGCATAACAAGTAATGTAAAGGGGCATAACAAGTAATGTAAAGGGGTATAACAAGTAATGTAATGAAGCCTTTCATTACTTC
>Ga0137307_100238_pt1 | contig 83020 bp, 68 predicted proteins | sample NAcewD2O_March_2_FD_97180 | JGI IMG/M metagenome (GOLD analysis project Ga0137307, IMG submission 97180) | Mouse cecal microbial communities from Vienna, Austria - N-Acetylglucosamine amended D2O_March | ecosystem: Host-associated > Mammals > Digestive system > Large intestine > Cecum | place...
TATCTATTAATAGGGGGCAAGATGCCGCCGGAAATTTGGTAATGGCCTGAAAAGTAGGTGTTAACAAATGAGTACATATCATATACGTCCGAAATTCTCCTCTGGCGCAATATTGAGGAATGAATATCTGGTTGCGCTGGAACAGCAGAGCTTTGACTTCCCCGGCCTCCTCTTCAGAGGCTATGGCAACGGTATTTTGTCCGGTTGTGAGCTGAGTACCACCTCTGATACTATCATGATGGGGCCTGGTGTGATTAGCTATGAGGGCATTTTCTACGGGATCCATGAACCGATTTCAGTGAAATATTTGCCCACAGACGAGACAAGATATCTGAAGCTGTATGTCGGCACCAATGAAGGCAACAGCACCTGTATCGTGCGACGTTTCTCACTGAAGCTGGCAGACAGGGATACTCTGGGATCCGGAGAATTTGAACTCTGTCGGTTCCGCTTGCAGCCGGGCGCCTACTTGCGCTGCACTTATACCGATTTTCGGGACAGGGATACACTCTATGACACACTCAATGTTATCCATAGCACATACGCCGCCCCGGAGGGGAATGGCCTTTCGCCGGCAATAACAAAGGCATATGCGGAAGAAGTGCTGAGGATTGCCGAGATACCGGCGTTGGATGCAGCTGTGTGCATCAACTGGCTGATGCAGCAATATGCGTTACCCGCAAAGGTAGTTCTAAGCTATTTAAACCGCTGTGACTGCATTGATGGTGAGACGAGCGACAATCAAGAACTGTACCAGGGTCTTCTAAGCCGGCTGGAGCAACTGAAAGAAGGCGGAGATATGCCGCAGAAGAAGCGTAGATCTGGGCGGAGGACGATCATTGTAGATTAGGAGGTACTAGTATGCCTGAAGAAGGAACCTCTCATGGGCCAATATATATTACCCGTGGAATGAAGGCAATGTGCGATTGCGGCACCGCGCCGAAAGGTAATTATCTGAATATTGTAGTTGATCACGGCGTTGTTGTGGGGCCTGAGCAGCAGCCGCTCCTTAATGCAAATGACCATACCACTGATACGGTGATTGGGTTTGGGAATTGTAAATCGGGTGCAAATCCCAAAATTCAGTTGCAAAAGGGAGTTATGTCTTTCCTGCTTGGCGGCAATCCTCTGGCCATGGTTGTGACTGCCGTAACAGGAAAAGGTATGGGCGATATTTTGGCCGATATTGGACTTATTAGCTGTAAATGTGAACCGGACACGCCTCAGGTTTGGCAAAACTGCGATGAAGAACATATTTTGGATGGCGCACCAGTTCTCACTAAGGACAGCTTTTTATCCTGCCGGAATGGCGGTACAATCACCATCATGGAGGAGGAAAGCACTCCGGATGGGGCGCAATCCGCAGAAGGTGAAGATACGGCTGAAACAACGGAAGAAGATATTGACGTGGTGGACAATAGAGCACAGGAAGCGCTGACAGCGGCAATGGAGAAAATCAATGCGGCTGTTCCCCCATCGGAGACTTCTGAGACCGCTGCTGCCTCCAGCAGCGATGCCAGACCTGCGCCTGCGGCCCAACCCGCTACATCTGCAGCTGCAGTGGAGATGCTGGCCATGGCAACAATGTCCACATATCCTGCGGCCACCGCCAGCAGAGTTATGCCTGCTCTTGGGCTGACAAACGCGGCCATGGCGCCGCTAAAGATGACGGCTGTGCAAAGGGCGGAAGAGCTTGCGCAAAATCAAACCGCTATCATGCCGCCCGCCGCGTTAAATGAGCAAGGCCTTATCACGGATGTATCGCAATTGGGCGCATTCCAGATGTTTCAGCAGCCCGCAAACCTGTCCGCAGGCGGGGCGGTTGCTGCATATAATGCAATGAAAGTTGTTTCGCCGCAGGCTGCTCCGTCCTTCGCGGATGTGATTTATGGGATGGAGGAATATGGTGCTGTTCAGACCCCTGATGGCGTATTTTCGCCAGGTATTTCGGATTTTCTTACGAAGCAGGGGTGCGGCGTACAGTACCTGATGCCGGGTGAGACTACCCCTACAGTGCCAAACAGCAGTGTTATCGGCTTATCCCTGAACCAGTCCATGATGAACTATGAGGCCATCGGCTTTGGTGATAGCCAAGAACCAATATCACAGTTTGCTCTTGCGGTTATGCCGCAGCAGTTGGAGGGTTGAAATGGAACACTACGATGAAGAAATTCTGAAAGCGCAGAAAAAAGCGGCAAGCGTAGAAAAAGCCCGCCATTCATCAAAAACTGTGGAGGAGGAGAGGAAGCAGTCAATATATGACGACCATATTGAAATCTTCCGCATTCCAACCAAATTTGATGATTTGAAGGTTCTCAATGGCCACGCCACAATTCGGATGCCCGTCGATTTTGAGCCGCGTTCGGAAGCTGAAATCAAGATCATGTTCCCCTCTGGCAACCCGCCGCAGGAGTTGTATGGAAACAGCTACTCCTATTTTATCATAGCATTCAATTGGACAAACCACGAAATGTCAGTTGAGGGCATTCCGGAGTTGATGCCGTTTGCAAAGCAGCTGATGGAGCGTATGGGTCCCAAGGCCCGTGTAATCAAGAGTGACATCAAGCAACGCGAAAACGGCAATATGGGCGTGATGGAGGTAGTAGCAAACGCATATCAGGGCGTCAGCTATTCTTACATCTTCTATGCCATTTTAGAAGGACGGCTCTTAATCGGAACAGTGATGTTCGACCGCAAATATAAAGACCGGCTGTTGCCAATTGCGGAGGAAATCGTTGATTCATTTTCTCCTGTTGAAGAAGGAGCGTCAGAATGAGTGCAATTACATACGACACAATAAAAGTCGTGGGGGTTCCCTACTCCAAGCTGTTGAGCTTGGAAATTATCCATTTCCCCAATCAACATGGCACGGCAAAAATGACGGGGCTGATACCCTATGCGGATGCGATGGAATTTACGCAGAGGGTCGATGAAACATTCGCCATTGATATTACTACCTCTGCCGAGGGACAGCCATCGCAATTGTTCTATGGCTTGGTGACGAATCTGGTGCATGAGCGGCAAAACGACTACGCCTTTGTTACCATTGAAGCCAAAACCACCAGTGTCTCCCTGGATGTAGCGCCTGCAAACAAAACCTATCAGCGCACAACCATGACCTACGGACAGGTCCTGAGCAAAATGATCGGCGGACGCGGCACGATTACCGTGACCGCAACCGATAAGCAGACAGGTGCATTCATCATCCAATGTAATGAGACAGACTGGCAGTTTACGATACGCATGGCATCCGCGTTGAAGTCCCCGGCCTGCGCGAGTATTACTGCGAAAAAGCCCTTTATCTATATTGGCCCGCCACCTGCCAGCAAATCAAGGACCATTACGGCAGTGGAATATGATACGGGTAAAGAAGTCAGCGAATTTAGCCGGTTTTCTGCCGTGGCGGGCGGCGGCGCAATGTCCTCGGATTTCGGCGGCGATGTCGTAACCTCCTTCGACTATGCCTATATTGGCGATTCCATATCGCTCAATGGCAGCACCCTTTATGTGCGTGGCGTGCAGGCTTACCTGCAGGATGGAACCTTGGTGTGCAAGTATACAATCGGCCGCAAGAGCAGTTTTGCCGCTGCGCCTATCGCCAACACGCAGGCAGCCGGCAAAATTATGACAGGTATCGTTCAAAATGTGGAGATGGATAAGGTCCAGGTTTTCTTCAACTCCATTGACTCCTCATACGATGGCGGCGGCGACTGGTGGTTCCCATACTCAACTTCCTATTCATCACAGGATGGCAGCGGATGGTATAGTATGCCGGCCGCTGGTGACGAGGTACGGGTGTTCTTCCCCTCCGGGAATGAGGGGGAGGCATTTGCCGCCTGCTCCATTCAAATCAACCCGGGTGAAAGAGTGACGGACAAGATTTGGAGCGGGCCCAACGGGAAAAAGATCCTTCTGACGGAAGATGGGCTGATGATTATCGGCAAAGAAGCGAAACTTTTCATCAACCTGATGGACTTGACCGGAATTGAAATCATCTCTGACAAGAACATCACAATTACATCGGCTTGCAATGTGAATATTCAGGCTGGCGATACGGTAAATGTCCTGGCAGAAAACCATATCCTGCTGGGCACACAGGCTTCCTATGTGGATATACGCAACGAGGGGATTACGATGTCCTCTGAAAATATTATCCTAACATAGCGATAAAAAAGCGGGGAAGGTGCATAGCTGAATGGAGCGAGAAGTTGCCAAGCAGAAATTCCAAGAGGAATGCTTTGAGCCGCTGTTTATTGATTGGACACAAGCGGCGACAGAACAATATGGTAGGGACTATGACAGAGCGGAGATGCTGCTTTTGACCTATGGGAAGGGCTTTTTAGCGGCACTTGCCAAGGTGCAGGAAACGCTGGACTGCCAAGTGTGTATTTTGACGTTCTCTGTGCTATGGACTTCTCTATTGCAAGGTAAACCGGCCATATTAATTGAGGCATATGAGGATATTCCTTTTGGATCCGATCCTGTTCTGAGTGAGAAAGTCCCGGCCCCGTGGCTCTTTTATGGTTGGAACGGCTTTGTTGACGCGCTTGAAAAGAAATGTGGCGAGCTGGCGCTGAACGCTTACATCCGCCCGCCTGAAATCCGGGCAAAGGCACTTGAAGCGGCTCAAAATGTTTTAATCACCTACTGCATGATGATGAAAGCGCATCTCCGCCAGCTTCCGCAGTCTGAAGAGTGGGCATCAGTAAAGAAGCATATATTTTTCTTTGCCTCCGCAGGCGAATACATGGAACGCCAGCTTCCATTACTGGGTGAGCGGCCGGAACTTGACTTAACCTACTTAGAAAGTGGCGCAGATGCCCGATTCTCTAAATTCAAAGACTGCACTTTTACTGGCCAGGTTTTCTCTGAACTATTCCTGGCGGATGCCGTTTTTAGTCATTGCACTTTCCGGGATGTTACATTTGAAAAATGCGCACTTTGTGATGCGCTTTTCGTTGACTGCACGTTTGAAAACTGCACCTTGTCCGATCTGAGTATAATGGGCGCTGAGTTTTATGCAACACGATTTACCGGCGTCAGGTTCCATCATGTATGGTCCGACCTTGGGCAGAGCCGCGAAAAGAAAGATTGTGTTTCCTGCGGGAAAACAACTTTCACGAACTGCTTGCTTGAGCGTACTCAGTTTGACGACTCCAACCTCAATGAGGCCAGAATTGATTCGTGCCAGTTTATCAAAATATATGCAGATAACAGCACACTCTGTCCAGCCCTTCAAGAGCAAATCGGAGCGGAGGGGTGAGCGATGAAAGCTTTTGAGTATTTTTGGCTGAAGCCGGACGCCACATTGAGCAACCCAATCCAGATATTCCATTTTGCCGTGGAAGGACCTGTCACAACCGGGATGACGATTGACCCGGAGAAAATTCCAAAGCATCAGGTGGCATATTTTGAGTATTCCCCGCAGTTGGAGATCTGTGACGTGCTCTTCCGACCGACGCTGCTGATTGAAAACACGCTGAAACGTCTCTGGAGCCTATATGAGCCACAGATGAAGTTCAAAAGTGTTCAGGTATTTGCCAACGATCCCGAAATAGACGTCGCCCCATTGTATTGGCATCCCATGCTCAAAAAGGTAGATTGCCTGGATGAAGGGACATCCTTCTATCCCAACGGGATGCTTAAAAGCCTGGCTGTTCGTTTGCGATCCGTTCAGACCCACCAGATACTCCAAGTTGCAGGGCCTGTTGAGGATGTGACCCTGGTTTCCCTGCCTGTCGCTGAGAGTATGCTACGGCGGTTTACGACGGGATATGATCTGGTGCCCGTCAATCTGGTATGACGGGCGGGACAAGCGCTCTTATAACATGACCTTATGGAAGGAGTTCATTATGGCGAGATTTCAACTGGCCTCTGATGAAACCCTGGTGGGCAATGGCCTCATGTCCCTTAAACAGAAATGGGGTCTCTCTTCCCAGTTGTATCAAGGCACCATCTATGTAACAAATCGAAGGATCTGCTTTCACATGTCCATGTCCGGCACTGTCCTCATGGATATTCCGTTGCCTGAAGTCAAAGGATTCTCTGTTGGCCGGATCCTGTTTGTTACTGCGGTAACAATCCACAGCCGCGCAGGTGAGCAATTTTTGCTTACAGGTTTTCCGGCTAAGAAATTACAGAATTGGCTTCTGCAGCTTGGTATTCCACGCCTCAAGTAATATTTTTTCGGTATAAAGGAGCACTGGTGATGGACGGAAAAGAAAAGCGGCCTGCATTGCGCTTTAATCCACAGATGTTGGCAGGTTTGATTGCCTGCCTCTGGATTATTATGGGTTCTTTTCCTACTGGCTGGCTCTATGATATTGGGGTTGGAACAGGAACCGGGCAGGGGCAGAGGCCTGACAGCAATGTTCTGCAGTTACATGAGCAAGATGATGTGGAGCGGCTTTTCCTGTTGCAAGAAGCAACGACAGTTGCAGGACATGGCCTCATTGATTGTCCATTAGTCCGTTTGCGCGATCTCAAACAGGAGGGCACGCATTATACCCGGGGGCATGGGATAAAGAAAACCGTTCATATCTCAGAATATTGTGCGTTCTCTTATCCAAGCAACATATTTTACACTGTTAGCCGGTTGTTTCTGACCAGTGCATTTTATAACAGCTACCACCTCTTAGAGCTAGAGGATGGTTCTTATATCTGCGTCTATTTTGATGATTACCTGCTTTATCAAAATCTGCTGAGTGGCGAGATTGATTATCCAACAGGTTACATTCGGTACTCTACGACAGAAGAGCGGAGAATGCTAAGTCAGATGTCTGAGGACTATGATGTGGATCCTGTCTATGTTTTGGATATGTACCGCTATGGCAAAGCTTCGTGGATGGTTGACTTGTCATTGCGGATTGGAATCACGTTTTTGGTTGTGATTATCTACCTTACCATAGAAAAAATGTTAAAGCGTGGATTAGCGAAATTCTTGGAGGTACGGCGTTATGAGTGATGTGCTTGATCTGGGCCACCTGTTGGTGCGCGCGTCGTTTTCATACCATATCATTAAAAACATCTCTACAGCGGAGTTGGTAAATGAGCATGGCCAGTTAATGCTTCGTCTCGTTCTGGACGGCTCCCAGCCTTCCGATTTTGCTAAACTGGAGCAGTCGCCCATTGAGGTTGTAGACTTCGAGGGCAATAAAGCTTTCTGCGGCATCTGCACTAATTTCAAAGTGGAGCAATTCGCGCAATATGCGGAGCTGCTGGTAACGGCCCAGACCCAGTCCTACCTGGCGGACATTGAGCCCAGAAGCCGTACGTTCCAAAGTGACAGCAAAACACTGAAGGATATTCTGACGCCGGTTCTGAGCCCGTATGGTGCTCTGCTGACCTTTGAGAAGAATCCGCCTGTTCCCCAGATGATTTACCAGCAAAATGAAACGGACTGGGCGTTTGCACGGCGGATTGCAAACCAGTTTGGGTTGAGCTTGTTTGTCAACTCGAAAACGAGCGGTTTTCAGGTCAGTGTGGGTGTTGTCCCCTTCTCCATGGACAGCTCCAGCAATATCCCGGATGATGTTATTGAAAAGGATATTTCCGCTTTGCGACTTCACCAGCAGACGACGAATCCGCAATTGATGGCGTTTGAGATGGAGAGACGCGGCGGCCCAGTGGCCAATCTGTCACTGGGCGTTGGGCACTGTGTCCAGAAAAACGGCCGTACCTTTATTGTAGTCAAAAGCGAAATCACTGCAGCGTTTGGGACAGTATATAACAACATCACCTATACGGGTATGACTGGTGCGCTCCCAGTTCCCGCACAGGCGCCGACAGAGGATGAAGCCCCCGTCGGCAATACGGATGTCGCACAGGGACGCACGCCCGTTTTACATAGCAGCAACGTAATCAGCGGTAAGGTGCTTGAGGTTTCCGGTAGCTATGTGAAGGTACAGTTTGACGTTGATAAAGATGGCAGCGGCGGAACCCGATGGATTCCCTATGCCAGTTACCTGAGTGACTGCGTATATGTCATGCCGGATGTGGGCGACACCGTTTTTTGCTACTTTGAAAATGACGGGACCTTTGTGTGTCTCGGCAGCAAGCATGTTGACATTACCCGCGATGACTTCATCCGTCCGGAAGAGAAGGTTTTGACATCCAAGGATCGGATGATCAAGTTTAAGGGTGCTGAACTGGATATCACTGGTTGCCGGAGTGAGATGGACGGCAAAGGCGGTATGCAGCTTAAAGTCGTCTTGTCTGATGAAGAAGGCATTGAGATTGCGGCAACAAAGGATGTCTTTTTCAAGGCAGATAAGAGCATCTATATCCAGGCTCTGATCCAGGATGCGGATACTCCCCAAAAGACCCAGGAGATCCTTCAGGAGCAGAACGGCCAGGCAAATAAGTTCCTGGGGTTTGAGACTGCTGGCGCAAGCTATCATACTGCGCACGGTGGCGCACCCAGCGACCCATCTGTGGTAGAGGCCGGTATTGAGGCCATCGGGGCTGTTGGCGGGGCTGTCTTTAACGAGATTGCCTCCCCAGTGAACACGTTCCTGTCTTGGTTCTCCAGGCCTGGTGCCAACGGTGGTGAGCAAAAGCAGGACGAAGACAAAAATAAAATTGAATTTAAAGATGTTGATACTCAGGAAGTCGCTATCTTTGGCCTGAACTGCTGCAAACTTCAGGTCAAGGAATGCTACCTGATGATCGACAATGCCCATATCTTTGCCCAGTGTACTGAATTCCACCAGTTGGGCTTCTTCCGTGAGCGTACATACGATTTGATGCAGGAGAATACCAATACCTTTCTGGACAACCTGTTGGATGGTGTCCAACTGGCATTGGATATTGTCGGTATCATCGGAAGTGCGTTCCCGCCGCTCAATGTTGTGGCCAGCGCGGCGAATGCTGCCATCTCCTTCTGCCGGGGCGACTATGCCGGAGCGGCTGCTAATCTACTGGGTTGCATTCCGGGTGGTTCCGCTCTCGGATTTGCTGGGAAGGTGCTAGGTAAGACCCAGAAGTTTAAAAAGATCCTGGTGGCCCTGGAGTGGTTTGGCAAGATTTCCGATTTCATTGATAACATTCAGCTCGTAGTGGGTTTGGGAGACACGTTTAACTCTATAGGAACATTCATTGTTGTTGTGTTCAGCGATGCCTCCGGCCAGGAAAAGTGGGATGCCACCTACGATATGTTAAACAATATGAAGGGGTACATTGGGCCTGCCATGAAGGCATACAGCGCCCTCAAACCCAAAGGGGACGCTCCCGATGGGCCTGAGAATCAGCCTGCGGGTAACGATGACAGTGACGGCGCAGACCCGCAAAAGAAACCGCCGAAGACGGAAGCTGAAGGTACTGACGTTCCCCAGGAAAAGCAGAGCTCTTGTGGCGACCCCATTGATATGGTAACCGGCAGTCAGAGGATCCGGAACACCGATTTCATTGTGAAGGATATTGGTGAGGACTTCCGATTGGTGCGTGTCTATGAGTCCTGCTATGAGAACAAGGGCGGACTCCTTGGTTCCAGATGGTTCCTGAATATCGAGACCCGGGTATGGGTAGATGGTGAGATTGCCACTGTAGTTTTGCCGGATATGCACCTGGAGCACTTTGACCGCACAGAGGATGGATGCTGGCTCAACAAGAAAACAGGGAACGGAACCTATCAACTCAAGGAATCTGATGCGGGATTCTGCCTGCACTTAGTGAAAGAAAAGAAGCAGTACCAGTTTGATGCAGCCGGAAACCTATCCATGATTACCGACCGAAATAATAACCGGGTGTGGCTCCGCTACTTGGGCAGCACCCTGCAGCGCATGGAGTTTTCCAGCGGTCAGGTATTGGAGTTTACCTATGAACAGGGTAAGCTTGCCTCCATTACAGATGTGATTGGGCGCAAGATATGCTACTCTTATGACGGCGACCTGCTGACCAGCGCCCGCCTTGCGGACGAGGGTACCATTCATTATACCTATACGCCGGAAGGCTGGCTCACGTCTGTCATCGACCAGAACGGGAACCAGTATGTCCGCAATGAGTACGACTTCTCAGGCCGGGTAACGCGCCAGTTCCTGGCCACCGGCGAGGAATTTGTTGTGCTCTACGATGACAGCAATCGGACCACCATCTTCCAGACCGTCGGGAAGAATGATCAGACGTTTTTCCACTACAACAAGGACGGTCTGGTGGAGCGGACGGTTTACCCTGATGGGACTTCCGAGGATGTCCGCTTTGATGAAAACCAGAACGTGATTTGGCAGCGGGACCGGAATGGACAGGAGCTTCATCGAGTCTACGATGAATACAGCCAGCTCCTGGAGGAATGCCTACCCAACGGCCTGGTGGTCAACTATGCTTACGACGAGAGCGGGAACCTGATTCGGCAGTGGGACAATAGTGGCCGGGATACCAGCTATTGCTACGATAAGTATGGCAATCGCACAGAGATGCGGGTTGTCTTAGGCGGGAACCGGTATAGTGTCTACCAGTTCCAGTATGATACCTATGGACGTGTATCTGAAATTGTTGACCCGAACGGAAATACGCTGCGTTACAGCTATGAGGGGATGTCGCCGGATCCCGCTGTTGTAACGCTGTCTGATGGACGCACGATCCAGTACAGCTATGATCGGGCTGGCCGCTGCATGTCTGTTCGCAATGAGTTGGGCGAGCGCAGGTATAGCTATAATAACCTGGACTTCATGTGCCTTATGGTGGACCCGATGGGGCATCATACCTCCTGGGAGTTTGACCGGCTGGGGAACCTGATTCGTTTCCTGCGTCCCAACCAGTATGACCACGCCTCGGATGACCAGATGGGTACGCACTACCACTATGATGCGATGGACAAGCTGGTATCCACCGTGGACTCTGTGGGCGGTGTACTGGCCACTCCGCGCGATCTTTATGGGAATATCCATAAGGAGATTAACCCCAATACCTATGATCCCTTCACTGGTGACGGCGAAGGCATCGTCTACGACTACGATGCAGAGGATCGCCGCATTCGGATCCGCTATCCGGACGGCGGCGTGGAGCGCATCTTCTACGATGCCAACGGCAATATCATCAAAAAGGTTCAGCCCACGGACTATGACCCGGCCACAGATGACGGCCCCGGATATACCTATGAATACGACGAAGTCAACCGGCTGACCCAGATCACCGCGCCCAACGGCGTGGTGGAGAAGCGGTATGTCTATAATCTGCGCGGCGATATTGTCAAACTGATTGATGCCGCAGGGTATCTGGTCGGGAACAGCGACAAGACCCGCATAGGGACACTGTATCGCTATAACCCGGCGGGCTGGCTGATGGAGAAGCGGGAGCCTGTCAAGCAGGAGGCGGACGGTACAATCCGCTACCGGTTGACTGAGTACCGCCATGATAAAGCCGGTAATGTCATTGAGGAACGGCGCTATCAGGACAGCCAGACTGCGGAGAGTGCGGCTGGCCCCGTCCTCAGCATCTTCTTTGCCTATGACAAGAACAATCGGTTGGTGCAGGTCAGCGACTCCACTGGCGCTGCGGTGGAATACGGCTATAACAGTATCAATCAGCGGGTCAGGGAAAAGCGCCGCCTGCGTGACGGACTGTATCAGATTTTCCTCTGGAAATATGACGCCGCTGGGCGCATGGTGGAGCAGTCCAGTTCCATTGACCGGGCGGACGGTAGCCAAGGCTTTGCTACGACTACCTATACCTATGATAAGAGCGGCAACATAACCCGCATTCAGCTGCCCACTGGCGGCGAGATTCTGCGGGAGTATGACGCCGTGGATCGGCTCGTCTTCGAAACCCACCGGGAGAAGGCCAGCGGCATCCATAACCGCACCCTGTTCTCCTATGACAAAGCTGGGAACCTGGTGGAGATCACTGACAACCAAGGCCGCCGGACGGTTATTGAGTACGATCTGCTTAACCGGGAGATCCGCCGCATTGAAAAGGACGGCAGCGTGACCCGTAGCTTCTATGACGGCAACGGGCGGCTGGCCAAGGTGGTGCGGCCCAACCAGTACAATGCCCAGACCGACGATGGAGCGGGCTACCAGTACACCTACGACCACAGGGGCCAGGTGCTGACAGTGATCGGCCCCGACGGTCATGTACTGCAAACCAACACCTATGACGCGGACGGCCGCCTGCTCCAGCAGCTGGACGGGGTCCAGAGCGGCGCGGAGTTCACCTACGACCTGGCGGGCAACCGGGTCAGGATCAAAACCAGCGGCGGCGCCACCCAGGAGCTGGAGTACGACGCCCGGGGCAACATCGTGGGCGTGGTGGACGGCAACCAGAACCGCACCACCTACCGGCTGGACAACTGGGGCCGGATCATCGGCATCGTCAAGGCTGACGGCTCCACCGAGTTCTATTCCTACGACTGCGCCGGGAACATGACCAGCTCCACCGACGGCGAGGGCCACACCACCCAGTATGAGTATGGCCGGGCGGGTAAGCTCACCGCTATCCAGGACCCCACCGGCGAGCGGGAACTGTACGGCTACGACGCTGAGGGCCGCCTGGTCCTCAAGACCGACCGCAACGGCGTGACCGTGGAGTTTGGTTACAATCTCTACGGCGCTCCTCTGTTCAAAAGAGTGAAAGACGGCGCTCTGGGTGATTTTTACGAATACACCCCGGAAGGTTTGCTGAAGTGCGCCATCTCCGCCGGGATGCGGTACGCCTATGAGTATGACACGCTGGACCGGATGATCCGCAAGTCCGCCAGCGGCCGGACGCTGCTGGCCCTGGCCTATGATGGCAACGGGAACAAGGTCAGCCAGACTGACGTGGCCGGAAAAGTGACGGAGTTCGTCTATTCTCCCCTTGATTTGCTGACCGAAGTGTGGGATGATGGGCACAGGCTGGCGGCGTATGAGTACAACGCCGACGGCACCATCCGCGCGGAGTCCCACGGTCCGGTCCAACGGCAGTTCCAGTACGACGTGGACAAGAATCTCACTGGCCTGCTTGTCCAGTCCAGCGGGGAGCTGCTGGCGGAGAACCAGTATCTCTATGACGGCAACGGCAACCGGACGCTGAAACGTCAGCTTGGAGGTGATACCCTCTATCACTATGACCCGCTGAACCAACTGAAAAAAGTGGAGTATCCCTCCTACACCGAGGAGCTGTTCTACGACAAGGCGGGCAACCGCACGCACAGGATCGCCAGCGGTGTGGAGGAGCTGTACCAGTACGACCCCCGGAACCGGCTGACCGCCTACACCAAAGGCGGCGTCACCACCATGTTCCAGTACGACCACGCCGGCAACCTGCTGGCAGACGATAAGGCCCGCTACAGCTATGACGCATTCAACCGCACGGAGAAGGCGGAGACCTTTGACGGCCATATCCAACTCAACCGCTACGACGCCGAGGGCCTGCGGTATGAGATGGAGGAGAACGGCAACCTGGTACGGTTTATCTTCAACCAGGATCGGGAGGTTGTGACCGAGGAGGACAACAGCGGCCTGAACCGCCTGATCCGGGCCTCGGAGCTGATTGCCGCCAACTCCAGCACAGACAGCGCCAGGACGTACTATCACTATGCTTCTGACGAGATGGGGTCAACCACCCATATTGTCGACGAAGCGGGTGCGGTCAAGAACCGCTATGAGTATGACGCATGGGGGAATATCACGGCCCAGGAGGAGGCCGTCCCCAATCGGTTCAAGTTCACGGGGCAGCAGCTGGACCCGGTTACCCAGCAGTATTATCTGCGGGCGAGGTTCTATAACCCGGTTATTGCACGGTTTACCCAAGAGGATACTTATCGGGGCGATGGGCTAAATCTGTATTCATATTGTTTAAACAATCCTGTCTACTATACTGATCCGACAGGTCATTTCACAGCAAAATGCATGAAGGAAGCCTTTGATAAGGCAATTGCAGAGGGAAAAAGCAAAAAAGAGGCATATAAGGCTGCAAAAGATGCATATTTTGAGCAAGCATATAATCAGGGGCGTGGAGCTAATGTAGATGTTCCTACTGATAGCACCATGACACGAGAGCAGTGGAAGGAAGCACAGCGTAGTGCTAGAATTGAAGCTCAACGTAATCGGTTGATGGATGATTTAAACGCTACGAATCCCAATCCAACTTATGGTCAAGCAAATTTCACTGATAGCGCACCATTTACAACATGGACGCTCGTCCCTAAAGGAGCAGGAGCACACTTATATGAGCGCCACAATATTGAAGGCCGGAGTGATTTGAGTGTATTTGATACTAAAGACACACCAAGATTTTACCCTTATGGAGATAAATATAATGCGGGCATGGCACATGTCTTAATGCATCGAGCCACGGAAGCGGCAGGTATTGAACGACGTGGTCGAAATGATGGATTGTCTACTTCTGAACTTACCAGTTTGTATACGCAGGCCTATAGTGATCCAATGCTTGATGGAATATATGGTGAATTGAGGACACCAAAAGGCACTGTATTTCTTGGTGGAGCATTAACGCCAGCTGAAGCTTTTGAGCGCCTCACAAGGTGGGGTGGAAATGGTTAAATTAAATTAATTTTTAGATACCGAAAGGAAGAAAAAATGATTAAAAGTATGAAGGTAATAATTGACGGAATGGGGTTTGTAGTTTACTCCCCATTTGCGGTAAAAAAAATACCGACTGGTGAAGATTTTTTGACAAAAGGTTTATGGAACCCTGAAGATGTAAAAAAGCAAGTCGAGTCTTGTCAAATAATTCCGTTCTGCACGGGTTCTCCCGGAGAGTATACAATTAATTGTTATGAGGGGCTACCAGGTCAAGATTATCTCAAAAAATTTGAATTCATTTTGCAACTGGGGATTATTGTGCGCAATGACACTGTTTGTATAAGAGATTTGTTTGACTTCATGAAATGGGATCCTATCTGTCCAGATGCGCAGATGATCAGTATTCCTTCTGGCTATTATGTTATGACAATAGGTACATCTACCCCAGAAAGTGGTATTACAGGAGAAGATCAGATTATCGAAATGCACTTTCATAAAATTGGGTACTTTCCTGCCATGAAGAGTACTGGAGTTCCATTATTATGTAGGGCATGAGTTAGACTATGTTATAATATGGGGCGTAATACCATCGAAGAAACGGCGGTAACAGCTGCGTAACAGGGCAGGCCCCAGTGCTGGGGTCTGCCCTGCCTTTAGTTTACAAATGATTTTTCGGGAGGTTCGTTTATGGACTACTTAGATGAACAGATTTTGGAACTCAAGCGCCAGCAGAAAAAGGAGAAGTATCAGAGCCTGGAAACCGGCTTCTATATCCGTGACGAACTGCTGGAATTTGAGCGGGTGCTGCTGGAGCCGATGGACCTCTCGATTATGCTGCCGACCACCTTTGTGACCATGCCGCAGTCTATGGTGCGGGTGAAGTACCAGTCGGAGAACCGGCCACAGATCATCAAGACCAGCCTGGATACCAGCGTGAATTTCACCTTCAGCCTGGTGCCCCAGCAGGTGCGGCCGGAGCAACTGCGTTCCCTTGTGTCCCAGCTCAAGGCCGTCATCCAGCGCATGAACCCGGCAAATACCTTTTATGATATGAAAGAGGAACAGACTGCCAGCCAGATACCCGTCTGCTGGTTTGATTATAAAGGCTTCGCAATTGACGAGCAGGTCTATTACATCATGTTCGCGCTGCCCTGGAAGGATAAACAGCTGATTCATGGAACCTTCAACTGCAAGTACAGCGATATGAACGAGTGGAAAGAAGCGGCCCGGCAGGCGATCCTGTCGATTGAAGCAACAGAGGAGGAACGAGTATGAGAGACAATCTGATCCACGTCAATCCATTCCAACTGCTGGACATCCTCTCCGTCAAGGGGCACCAGCAGGTCAATGAGCATGGGTATATCTCTTTTTCCGGCCATATCGACCAGGAGCAGGAGAAGAATTGCATTGCGGTTGCCCAGCAGGAGAATCCCATCATCCAGGTCTCTATCACTGGGGAGAACGGGGAGCAGCTGCTGATCTTCGCCGGCGTGCTTACGGAAATGAGCATCAAAGTGGAGAATCAGCTGCGGCTGCTGAGCGCCACCGTCCGGTCCGGCAGCTATTTGATGGACCTGAATCCCCACATCCGGTCCTTCCAGGCTCCCTCGCTTACTTATGGCAAGGTTATCAATGTGCTGAACAAGCGGTATCAGGGTGCCTCTGTGACCATGAACGTGGGGAACGATGAAAAGATACCCGGCGTGATCCTGCAGTACAATGAGACAGACTGGGCCTTTGCAAAGCGCATGGCCAGTCGCTTCAATACTGTACTCGTTGCGAACAACCTGTCGGGGCGGCCCTTCTACGATTTTGGGCTACATGATCATTCCCCCAGAGTGCAGATTGAGAGCAAGACATACGCCATCTCAAAGAACGTAGGAACCTATCTCTACAACCAGCGTAATGGCGTCAATGGTCAGTCCGAAATGGATATGACCTATTACCTCTACAAGTCCAGAGAGGTGTATGTCCTAGGCGAGTGTATCAGCTTTAACCACCAGCCCCTCTATATCAGCGCAATTGACACTGAGCTTGAGGGGGCGGAGCTGTACCATACCTATACACTGGCCCCCAAGGCCGGGCTGCAGGTTCCCAAGCAGTATAACCTGGAGATGATCGGGAACTCTCTTTCCGGAAAGATTACCGCAACACAAAAGGCTGTGGTGCAGGTGTCGATTGATAAGGACGAAAACGAGGAGGCCGGGGTGCGCTGGCTGCCCTATGCCACGGTGTACTCAACGCCGGACGGGACTGGCTGGTATTGTATGCCGGAGGAGGGCGACTCTATCCGTCTGTATGCCCCCAATGAGCATGATGAGCAGGTTTATGTGGCCAGCGCGGTTCACTTGCCGCTTGTTTCCGGTCCAGAGCGGAGCAACCCGGATTTTAAGTCCATCATGAATAAGCAGCGTAAGGAGATTCTGTTTACGCCTGGGACGCTCCTGATGACGAACAACAAGGGAATGTCAATTGAACTTTCCGATCAGGAGGGAATCAAGATTGTCAGCGATAAGGCGATTATAATTCGATCTGACTCCTCCGTCGATATTACCAGTACAACCTCCACTCTAAACGTCACAGCACCAGAACGGTTAATTTTCCGCCAGGGAGGGACCAAAATGGATATGCAGGATAAGTTGTTCTTCAAAGGCGCTCAGGTCCATTTGGATTAGCGGAGAAAAATGATGAATCGACAGGATGAAATCAATAAAGCGGCCACCCAAATATTGAATGAACGAATGCAAGATAACTATCTGAAGGTTAGTTCGTATTATAATGACCATAAAGGTAGTATTCTTTCAAATTTTAAGCAGCAAATCATCTCTTTATTAAATCAAGCAAAAATGCAGCAAGAAACATGCGGAAAACGGCCAATACAATATGTTGCGGCAAGTTTTTTACTCAGTAGTACAATTACCGAAAGCTTTGATTTTCAACTTTCGCTTATGGATAAGTTGAATTTCCTTGATTCAATCGAAAGCTGTATCTATTGGAGCCCAAAATGGATATTTTCCCCAGTCAATGAAGACAAAAAAGCTCTCTCCAGTAAACTGAAGAAAGAATTTGTTCGACTACATGATTTTGAATTAGATAATATTTGGAGAGCATATATTTGTGGGTTTTATTACAACTTAGCGGGATTGTTTTTTGCAGAAAACTTGAAAACAGCAGTTATTGTGGGTGGAATGGAGAAATTGAGTTTAGTACAAGAAGTACAGTTTGTCTTTGGTGGATTTATGGACCGCTTTACCATAATTGACACTTGGGAAAGGGGTACGTAAGAGATGAAGTACTTCTTGTTAAAAACAGATCCTCAGTACGATACGTATCCCCAAATTATTGATTGGTACAAAAAAATAGACCATCGCAACATTTGTATAGGTCGATCGCATGTAATTGACCATAGACAATTGTTTTTTATTCAAGAAAATATTAATACAATATTCCCGGACATTCTCTCAATACCATTTTTTATGGTTACAGATTTACCCAAGGATGTCATAAAAATGTACGAGCCGAAAACAGTTTTTAAGGAAATTGTATTATTGGATTCGAAGAATGCGAAGACCTGCACCTATCATCTCCCAATACTTCCCCATATTGATTGTTTAAGCCCTTCAAGTGAATTAACGATAGATCGTAGTACTATTCTATCGCCCGTAATCGATACTAGAAAGGTTGGAGACCAGAGTATTTTTTACCTATCCGGTGTAAAAAATCTATACACAGTCGCTCGTTTAGACATTATTGAAAGCTTTTTACGTCGCGGACTAAAGGGAATTGGCTTATCAGAAATGAAGGTAATTAATAGTGAATAATGTGAATCGTAACAAGGCTGTGTTGCTAATTACCATGGTATTATTTCTATCTATAGGAGGGTGTATGGCGGATCAAAATAGCAAGCAACTGTGGCAAGTCTTAGAGGATATGCAATATAGTTCCTATGCTCCAAGGCTGAGATTTCTCACAAAAAAATACGGCGACATTTTTGAAATGGATGTTTATGGGCAAATTACTTCTACTTTGCCAGAATATCAAGGTTTGTCCTTTGACGTAGAATTTAATACAGAAACACTTCAATATGAGGAAAACTTCTTGGTGCAATATCGCAGAGAGGAAATTGAAGCGTTCTTACAAGAAAAAATCAGCCCTGTTATTGGAAACTGCAAAATATATGTGGGAGGTACACGGTCCTCTTTGCCAAAAGATGCCGAAATTGAAGACATTGTAGAAAACGAGAAATTTATTGTTAAACCCGTAATATGTATTCCTTTTTCAGATGATTATCAATCACATGCATTTGAACTTATAGAAGAATTGTCAAATCAAGGTTACATGTTCAGTACTATAGAAATCTTGTTTTTTGACTCAACCCAGTATGACAAAGTTGGACGGGACTGGGTTATTCCACGACTTCGAGGAGCAGGTAGTTCTGTAGGCGATGAAGAATATGTCTTTAATTATAGACTTGCTGTTTGGTTTAATTTCAGCAGTGGAGAGTATGTCATGAATTGGAGGTAACTTTGATGAACTTAATTCCAGGAGTCGATACCTCAGAAGAAACATTAGTTTTGGAGCAACTTGCTTACCAATCTGCACTATATCTTCCTTTGACAGATTCTGCAGTTAACATTCAAGACAATGACACCTTACGAGATATTGTCTCGAAAACTGTATCTGCTATTGATCGAGGGGAGATTAAACGATCTGATATAGCTGAGTATCAAAAATATATTAAAGAATTAGTAGATATTATTGAGGCCCACCCTAAAATAGGAGCAGCCCAAATTGGTCAGATGAGTTGGACGGTAATTGATAAGGACACAGGAAAACCATTTAAAGAAAATGGGATGGTCGCTTGTACATTTATCAATGAAAAAACGGGACAGTCTAGTGTCTGTTTCCGCGGAACACCATCAGGCTCTTGGATTGACAATGCAAAAGGAATTACTGGTATTCTTACAGCTAGTTATTTAGAGGATTACAAAATTCCAGGGGGGCCTACCCTGCGCTTATCGCCAATGCAATGCGCTGCACTACGATATATGGGGCAGTTAACAGGTAATGGCTGGGTATTGAGCGGTCATTCGAAAGGTGGAAACGAAACTCAGTTAGTATCTATGGTATTTGCTGACCGCATACGTGCTGCATATAGTTTTGATGGTCAAAGTTTTCCAAAAGAAACCCTTAATGATCTTTATAAAATAGAATCCAATAATGATCCCCTTGATATGCTATTAGGTATAAACTCTGATAACGATTACGTTAATGGGCTTGCGCCTAGGTTAACAGAACCTAATAAAACTCTATTTTTACAGACGGCTGAACTTGGTAGCGGTGATATACTTACAAATCATTATATTCTATCTATGCTAGATAATGGGAACATAGTTGACCGCGGTGTGCCAGGCCCTGTCTCTAAAACAATAAGTCGTTTATCGAAAGATTTGTTAGATATTGAAGACCCTAATTTACGAGAGGGCGCTGCATTTGCGGTAATGTCGCTTTTGCAGGCTTTTTTGGCAAAGAAACCGCCGGAAGATGGTTTGTCTGGAGTTGGACATGCTGGATTAAATATTTTAAGTGCTATTCCTAGCTTGATTTCACTAAAGTTAACAGGCAAATTAGATATTAATTCCAGTGTGTTAGATTATTTAAACCAAGACCACTTAATTGACTATATGCTTATTGGCGAACCAGGCCCAGATGCAGAAGAAACTTTTTTGGGTGATCACGATTTTGAAACTCAAGAGGATATTGAGAATTATTTATCCGAACATACCGAAAATTCTAAGTTGGAGTATTTAGTGCGAGGTGCTTTATTGCGTTGTCGATATGGGAGCCATGCTCGCCGCCTAAATCTACCCAAATGCCACGGGGTATACATTACAACACATCCTGTCATTCACGAAGCCAACTGTGTGGCAGGGCTTGGACCACAGTTAGACAATATACCGTTTTTTGGTGTATGTAAGGCACCAATTCCTCCCGTAGTAGAAGAAGTTGCATATACAAAGGATCGCCCTAGAGATCAATATGGATGTCCATGTGGGGAGCCTCCTGCTGGCATTGAGAAAGGATGGAAATGCCAGCCAGAAATTATCCGTTTGTGGAGAGATACGTATCCTAAGACGCGAATAGTTGATAATGGTTTGATAGATCCTTCTGACCGTAAATATGCTGCTCAAGGGGATGAACTGCCTGTAGGCCGTAGTTCAGTTACCACATTATCCTTTCTTGTCTGCCGATATGGAGGGCTAATTGAGCCGTATAACTCAGGGCAGGAATACATAAGCGATGAGGAGGAAATGGCGTATGCAGAGGAAAACGAAATCCCCACTGTAGTTGAAGAAGGCGGAATGGCAGTGGTTGGAAGTGAGGATGCTCCAGGGTTTGAAACTCCCATAAGCTATGAGCCGCGTACTATAAATGGCAAAATGTTGTCTGAAGAAGTAGGATATATGATTGATTCTATGGTGCAATACGATATAGATGGAGAAACTATCCATTACAATTGGCATAACATAGGACAATATCTATCTGGTAACCCATCAAATATGACCCCAGAGAAATATGATGCATTGAGCTATGTTTTTGGAACAATGAAATCGTCTGATAATATACAAAAATTTATTAATATGGGCTATTGGAGCGCAGATATATCACAAATTGAAAAACCGAAACCTAACGCAGGGTCAGTCTTGACACCAATGGATTCTTATGACTATTTTAACAGAAGCAGTCAACAGCAGGCTATAGGGAGCAATTACGTATATAGCGCACCGAATGATATCCTATCTGGAGTTATGCAATGGTATAGTACAGCAAAAGAGCAAGGTACATTAGAAGACCAATATACATTGCATAGCGATATTCTAAAATCCCTATCAGAAAATGGAGTCGGTATTTTTACCCCTCGAAGTTGCTCTGATGAACCAATAACTATTGATCGTCACGGATTCGATTATATTGTTAGAATTCCACCAAAAGAACCTTATAAAGCAGACAATCAAATAGAGATCGAGGGGAATACTATGCCGTCTACTGATATTAACCCCCATGAATAGAATTGCACAACCATATATTCAAAACCATATAAATTGGTGTTGGGCAGTTGTTTCAGAAATTGTAGGGTTCCAATACTGTGTGCGAAATAACAGATTCAGCAAGATTTCCTTAGAAATATCCAAACCACATGCAAATACTAGACGCACAGACCTTCGAGGGCTACGTCCATATGTATGTGGAATTTGTGAAGATTCCATAGTGGTCGATTCGATCCAACTTGACATTGTAGAACATGCTAAAAGTACAACGTTTAATCATACTGGAAACTTTCCGGAGGATGATATAGGTAAGGCGCGTGCTCTGCGATATGTTATTACGGGAAATTCAGCTAGCACAATACCACAAATCGTCATCGCAGGAAACTACTATGATGATCGATGCTTATTAAATACAGAGCGATCTGCGATAGACGAGGCTATAGCGCTTGGAAATTCATTTATAGGAAATTATAGACGACAAGATGGTACATTCCATTCTATCGTGTTGAAACCTGTCTCAGCATCTTGGCTAGAATTATATGATCCGTGGGATGGTTACAAAGCACAATTTCGCACAACCCAAATATTTCAGAGTGGTTTTTTAACAAATCAAGGCATCGGTGTAATTAAATGGATTCAATATATACATTCAGTAGAATGAGGTGATGATAATATGGCAGTGGCAATAACACATGAAAAAATGCAGGTGTGCGGACCAATAGAATTCACGCACATTTTAAACCTATCGTTCAGTATGCGTGCTAATCAGCATGGAGTGATGCATTTGCAGGGATACATAAATGTCGATTCTGCATCTACAGCCTGTCTCCAAGATTTTGAGGGCCAAGATTTTTGCTTGTTTACATTGCACGAACCAACAGCAAGGGAGCGAAAGCCAACATTCAGAGGGACTGCGGATAAATTCCAAGTTATACGTAGTGGAGAAGTATTCCTTGCTAAAGGACAGATTATTGGTGCAACAGCTGAACTTGATATCACATTGAAAAGCAGATCTTTTCAAAATGTAGATATGACATACCGACAGGTAGTGGAGGAAATTTTACGTGACACACCTAATGCGTTTGCTGACTTTTCTGATGTCGCAGACCAAGCTATAGGAAAACCCCTGATTCAATACGAGGAGACTGACTGGGCGTTTATCAAGCGCCTTGCTAGTATGCTTGGAACACAGCTAATTCCCGATGCCACTACGCCATTTCCAAGATTCAGTTTTGGGCCAGTCTCCAAGTCCTCAAAAGAACTAACTGCTGATGAACATACATTAACAATGGACGAGCGTTTTTATGAGTTGGGAAGTTCATTGGCAGGAATGTATAAACCGGACTTTTTTTGTTATTTGGTGCCAAGCTACCAATTCGTACAGTTTGGGGCACAGGTGGTTTTCAAAGAAGAATCCATGGTCATATGTGAGCAAGATGCAACACTTCAAGATGGAGAGCTACTCTATTCTTACAAAATCGGCCACACTGGTTGGTTTAGCCAACAAGAGATCAAGAATGAGAAACTTATTGGACTGAGTTTGCCTGGAACTGTGATTGATACAGACCGTGAAGTTGTGCGTCTAAATCTAGATATTGATGCGGGGCGAAATGCAGGGATCTATCCTTTTTCTTGGATTCCAGAGAGTGGGAACATTATGTACTGTATGCCTAAACTGGGAACAAGAGCATCCCTCTACTTGCCCAGCTATGACACAGGTGAATCTGTAGCAATCACAAGTCCACGAACAAACGGAGACACCTGCAATGATATGACTGATCCTCAAATGCGTGCTTTGACAACTGAGCATGGGAAAAAGATGCTTCTTTTCCCGCAAAGTATGACCTTTTCTGGTGGATTTCCAGGCGAGACTTTACAAATGAAATTTGATGATATAAAATGTATGTCGCTGGAAAGTACGCGAGCAATCCAGATAGTAGCTAAATTACAGATTGAAATTGTAGCGCCAAGGGTAGCATTGAATACTCCCCAACAGTTAGGGACAAGCCGCTCGCCTGCTCAAGCGGCAGCAAGGATTTCTCTGATTGTACCCAAAGGAACCGGTGGGGGAAATCCTCCTACTGGCGGAGGGGATACCACTATGTTCATGGAGTATCAGTTTGACGCTTTAGGTGAGCAAGGAATTTTATGTGGAACTGAATTTCATGACTATCCACCATATAATGATGCCCCTGAAGCGGTGGAGATTGCTCAATTTAGCTGGGGACAGTGGGCACTTAATCTTGTCTTGGGTGTTGCCATAACTGCTGTTCTTGCCGTTGCAGCAGCTGCAGCAGTAGGAGCAGCGATAGCCACCGGGGGCGCTAGTGTTATACTCGCGGGTGCTTTGATTGGTGCTGCTGTAGGTGCTGGCGTTGCCACTGCAGCAATAGCAGTAAGCGATGCTAAGTCAAGGAATAACCGAAGTACATTAGACGCAATTTTTGGTGTTACAGGGGGAGCATTATTTGGTGCTACGGCTGGGGCTGCAATTGCAGCAGCACCATTTGCTGCTGAATTTTACGCACCATTGATTAATGCACAGTTAGCTGTTTGGGGTATGACAGGTGTTAGTGCTAGCACAGGACTAGTAACAACTGGTTTTGTTGGCATAACCGGCTTTAATGCGCTGTTTACAGCAAATAATATTGTGGCCATGAATTCTGGTCATGATTTTCTGGGTAGTACTGTTTTTTTTCAAAACCATCCTACTATCTATATGGGGGTACAACTTCTAACTGCGTTTGCTTCAATGAATATTTTGGGGACTGGATTGGCAGTAGAAGCATATGAACGAAACCAACAATACCAGACGTTCCCTGAAAATCCAGATGATTTTAACCCTCCTGGTTTAACAAGGCGTATTTTCGATACAAGGAATGGGAAAATTTATAAATGGTTTACGCCTGACAATGTAGCTGTTTATGAATGGGACGAAGACTATACATATGGGCCTCATTATCATGTTATCGGTCCAGATGGAAATACGCGGTTACCTAATGATTCAGGGGAAACGCATTTTAACCCAGGCGATAATATTCCCAGTCCATAAAACATGAATTATTGCACTAGATAATTTTGAGCTAACATAGCGTTGCAGAAAACGGAGGTAATGATGGATATTTTTCAGCTAGTTCAAAAATCTGCATTGCACGATTGTGAACTCCAAAGAATAGAGGTAGATTATGTAGGTGCATGGGTCAATCTACAACTCCACAGCCCCCAGGGGCAGGAGAAAAATCTTCTTGTAGAACGATTTGTATCGTTTGAAATAACCCATAAAGAAGAGTGGGGAAAAGGAAAGTATGTAGGATTTTCTGATATTTCCTTTGATTCTGAACTGGGGCAGTATTTACTTGAAATTGAGTTAAACTCTGGAGATTATATTAAAATATATTTTTATCTGGCACGCAGTAAAAGTGCAGAATTAGAATGAGAGTTAGAGCGCCGCGCGATTAATAAATGTTAACTTTCCATATAAACGAGGCCATTAGAGCTGCTATTAATTCCGAATACAGTTCCAACAGTGCTAGAAGTGCAGATATCATCAAACCTGCAGCCTAATACTGAGATTCCAGGACGGTATTCAACTATATTCAGTAATTCATTATCAACCACCGCAAGATGCATCAAATTGTAAGATTCAAAGCACCCAATCAAGGTCTCATCGCACCAAGGAATCGACAAATCCCAATAAGCATCCTGATGCACCCCGATGAATGAATTCTGGAAAGCATCTTTCATCTGCTGGTATGTAATCCCCCGCAATGGCCTTTGATAAAGCAGATGCCGCCTGTTGTCCGTGATGATCGCCTCTGATATGTCATCCGCTAGATACATGTGGCTGAACCCGCTGTCGCCCACGCTGTACCGATTGGTTATGGCTGCCTTGTGCCAGACGAATATTTCATCCAGAGGCTGAAACTCCTTGTCCAGCTTCAAGCGCCGGTTCCCGCGCCAGGTATAGCACCTGGGCTTGAAGAACCGCTCCAGCTCCGGAAGCCGCTCCAGGAAGAAGCCCTTGGTCACCCAGTACTGCTGGAAGCCCTCTGCATCGTTTGAGCCGCCAAAGCCCAGGTCTCCGGTGGCATAGAGAAAGTAGCGGAACTGCTTTTCATCCAGCTCTGGCATCAGGTAGTACCAGGAGCGCAGGTATGCTCCATCCGCGCCGCGCCGGTAGTAGGTACAGTGCGGCTTCACTGAGGGTTTCTCCTGGCCGGAGTGCTCCACTACGGCTACCTCTATCTCCTCCCCCTTATAGTTGCCGGCGGCCAGGCGCTCATTTGGGCCTGCCTTCGTCACAGTGGCCAGCTTCCCGCTCCCCAGGTCGCACTCATAGCACTCATACTGGGTCGTGATCAAAAGCCGACTGCCATTCTCATGGAAACACATATTCACAATCGTCTCACCGGGCCGGGTAGAGGAGTAAATCGTCCTCTCCCGGCTCGTTGTCACGTCAAGGAGAATGACCTTCCCATGGTCTGGCCGGGCAAAGCCCAGGGCTAGGACGCTGTGGACATCATCATAGCTGGCCAGGTCGATCAGGTACTCCGGATCGTGGAAGCAGAATTGAGCGTACAGCTTCGCCGGCGACCCCCGGAAGAAGGAGACGCCGTTGTGCCGGTGGACCAGAATGGCAAGGTCTTTTGCCGCGTTGGGGAAGAATGCGGTGCAGTTGTAGTAGACGCAGTTGTACTTGCGCACCAGGGCGTCATTTTCCGTATCCCACTCGTAGGTGTTGGAATCGTTGCCGACAATGAACCGGTTCAGCGTGGGGACCACGGCGGTCTTGAACTCCAGCTCGCCGCTCAGGTCTGAGTTTGAGAGCAGCTTTTCCACGCCCTCTATGGAGTAGGTCATCAGAATCTTCCCATACCCGCTCGCATCGACCACTGCGGCGAAGCACACGTTGGGGTACATGATATAGTACTCGTTTGGATGTTCCAGGTGGGGATGGATCTCCGTCGGCGGGGTATCATGCCCGTCTGTCAGCTCCTCCAGGATGATGTCCCGCCGCTGGGCTATGCAGTCGAACCGTTCAATGTGATGCCCGTCATAGTTATACAGCAGGAAACACCTGGTCCTGTAGTCGTAGGAGACGGTCGGTGCCACACCGGGCTCGCCAATGTATGAGTACAGCGTGCGCATTTCGCCCGTTGTGAGTATAAGGGCGCAGAGCGCACAGGGGATGCCGCCGGGGAACTCCTCCTCGTCATCCTCGTCGTCGCTGTAATCGCTGCTGTCATCGTTGTCCCAGGTTTCCATTAGGGCCGCGTCTGTCTCATAGGTGTTGTACTCTGCGGTATAGGCGAAGACCTCCGAGTCTGCGGAGTCAGCATAGAGTTCGCTCTGCTTGTAGAGGTCAAAGGTACCGCTGTGGAGCTGCGCCCCGGAGTCAATATCCATGCAGTAGACGGTCTTGTGGTCGCAGAGCAGCAGGAGGCTGCGGGAGTCCCCGGTAAACTCAAAATAGTTGAGCGCATTGTGCTTGCCCGCCGGCGCAATCCGCTTCGGCGGCAGGTCAGGGGCGGCCAGGTCGAACAGGTTTACATAGAGGTGCATACCGTCCTCACAGGATTCCTGGACTTTAGCCGCCAGCCAGCGCCCGTCATGGGACACCTTCATGAAGCCCTTGCTGGAGAAGTCGGAGACGCCCAGAGGGTCGGCGGACCGCAGCTCATACTCCAGCTTGCCGGACAGCATATCCCAGCACTTGATTACCCCGTCGCTGTCGATGGTGAAGCACCGCTTCCCATGATAGCAATACTCCATGATATAGTCCTGGTGGTCCTCGGGCTGGAAGTTCTCCTTGCACAGGACTGAGTTACTGAAGTCGGCGGCCAGAATGCGGGTCTTCCCCCGCCGGCTGCAGTTGATATTGAAGAAGCAACACCTGCGCAGGTCCAGGCCGCTCAGATCCATCCCGGAATACTCTTTCCGCCCATGCAGAATGGCCAAGAGGATGTTCGGCAGCACATACCGCGTCTCAATATCCGCCTGGCGCAGTTTGCGGCAGTAGTCCATGGCCCCAGTCAGCACCCGGGCTTCGTCATATTCAGGCTGCGGCAAATACCAGTTTTGGGTCTTTTCGTCCAGCTGGGGCCGGTTCCGGTGCTCCATCAGGATCTCGCTGATGAACTGCACCTTCTGGGTCTGCCAATACCGCTTATCCAGGAAATGCCGGAAGCTGCCTGCCGTCGAAGTACTGCAATCCGGCTCAGAAAAGGCACTCGCCGGTACGCACTGCAGCATGGCCAGCAGGCTCACGTCCCACATGGCGGAGAAGTAGTCGCGGAAGTGGTGGTGACAGAACGAATACCGGACCCGATCTGCGAAGGGGCCCTCGTTGATCTGGTACTGATAAATGATGCCCAGGTAGTCATAGGCACAGGCCAGGATAGCGCCGGTATTCAGCTCCCCTCCCCTATTGTAAAATGACTCAACGGCGGCCCGCAGTGTTGGCCCGCTATATCTGAAGTCCGGGAACGGGTTGGTCTCGCTGCCGGCGAACATTGTTTTGATGCTTTGCATAGCTTCGGCGATCAGATCCTGGAGCATGAGGTCGTTCATGAAGAAGACGTCGCTGTTTTCAAAGGACCAGCCGATGTATGGGACCACGAAGTCCAGGACGACCGCAATCTGTTGTTCCGTCAGACTGCTGCTCCGCGCCTCCGACATCCTGGCCCGGGCGTTGTAGAAGGCGGAGTCCTTGTGGAAGAAGCAGTACAGGATTTCACCCGCAGTCTCGGGCAGGAAGCGGTCCCGCTCCTGTTCCACTGAGAACATACAGAGATAGAGTGGGATCCGCAGGCAGCGCATCAGGGAATCACAGGCCCGCACATTGCCAATGACTGGCTGCGGGACACCGCACATTTCCAGGTGTGAGAGGATCTCCCCCTCCTCCAGACCGACCAGGCGGATGTTCTGAAACGCAGAGGCATAGTAGGCCGCCTGGGTCTCCCGGCTGGTGGTGATGATCCGGACATTGGGGTATGTGTGCAGCACGGTGATCTCATTACTCAAATCGGCGCGGATGGAGCCACCGGCCCGCACCTCATTGAATCCGTCCAGAAGGAGCAGGTACTGAGCTTTCCCATCGCTGGGGGTACGCTGAAGCTCTTTTTCAACTGCGTCAAGAGTTTCGGGTGATACTGAGTCCAGAGAGGCATGATTCTCCCAAAGCTGACCAATGTATCGCGTGATGAAATTGGTTTTTCCCAAGGCGCTGTCGTACCAGTCCCGGATATGATCCGGGCAGCGGTTGAGTTCAATGAAGAACGGGACAGGCCGGTTCCTCATGTAGCGCCTTACGCTGCCATCCGGCGCAAGGAACTCTGCCTCCATCAAATGCTGGAGGAACGTTGTCTTCCCAATGCCACCATCCCCGACAATGGCGATGTCGGCATCAGATTGGGCACAGAGATCCGCCAGGGGCGCGACAGTCCCATCCTCCGCTTTGCCGCGGGACTGGAAACGGCCTGCAGCGACATATCCCTGCGGCAGAAGGCGCTCGATAATATTCAAATTGTAAAAACGGCCGCCCTCCCTATGGGAAGCGATGTAATTGGACTGTGCGGCCATCCAGAGTTCCTTTTTCAGGATCAATGACTCCACTGGGGTGTCCAGGCTCATATATGCTACACTGAGGGCATACTTGTCCTGAATCCTTGGGGCCTTTTTCTTGTGTTGGGCCGTGTTATAGCTGCCGCACACAATGCAGGCGGCAATAAAGCGTGATAGTTCGGCAGCATGTGCAGGGTCACAGGCTGCCATTATTTTTTCTGCGTCGGTGGCTTTGGTATATGGGCAATCGGTAAGCAGGCGGGCCAGCTGCTCATAGAGGCCGCTGTGATTGCCGACGACAGTGAGGAGGTTGGCCTGGATGTTGCCGCACAGGTGTTGGAACCCCTCCGGCCCGCAAAGCTCGCGCATTAGGGCGCTGTTCAACGGGCGAGAACCGGAGAATATCTGTTTGACGATGTCCTCCAGCCCAAAACTCTCTTCATCCAAAATCCCCTGAAGCAGCTTTTCATACAGGTCAGTTCTGCGATAGCCCAAAGGCTCTGTTTGGGCCGCCAGAATTTTTAAGACTTCAGCAAGCAGCATATTTCCACCTCATTGTCACCTGATTGTCCCTGTCTCCGTTACTGCAAATTGGGTCGCAGCTCTGTAAAATTACTTACAGATTGAGCGCTCAATGCAATAGTAACACACCAACCGCACATTTACAAACCTTATATATTCGTGCTGCGGTGATATACAGTGAGGAGGCAGGAACATGAATGTGTTTTGGAGTATGGTATGCGCAGGATGCAGGGCGGCTACTAATTGGTATTGGGGCGGGTTTGACGGCCTCATGGCTTCCTTGGTTGTATTTGTAGTAATGGCGCATGTCACAGACGGTATGTGTGCGGTAGTTGACCGCAGGCCGATTGGCAGGGCCGTGATTCAGAACATTTTTAAGAGTATCCTTATTTTCATCCTGGTTGGAATCGGGAACATCCTTGATACCAATGTTCTTATAGGCACACCTGCCTTGCGCATGACGATTATTCTATACTATCTTTCGGTTGAGGGATTGATTATGCTGGAAAATGCGGCATATTTGGGCCTTCCTGTGCCAGAAAAGTTGAGAGCGGTGTTAGAGCAAATGCGTCTGGATCGGAATGGTTCTGAATAGCACGAACTCTTCGAAAAAAATCTTATCATTACCTGTCCCCAAACGGCCCCTTTTCGACATATATATGATAGGGAAAAAGTTTGGCATCCACATTTAATCTGCACAGCGCTAAAGGTTAATTTTCTGAATCAATACCGCTTGTGCAAATTGGTTTTAGATCCGTGTAGCTTTATCAAATAATACCGCCCAGTCATGCCCACAGGGGCAGATTGCGTTCATGCTAATTAAAAGCTGGGGAATACATAGGAGAAGTGATAAAATATGGTTAATAACAGAGGCTCCGAATGGAACAGGTGGGATTTGCATGTCCACACAGCGTCTTCTTATGATTATAAATACAAAGGTAATGACGCGGACGATTTACTGTGTGCGGCACTTACCCGCAACGGGATAAAAGCGGTCGCAATTACAGATCACTTTACTATTGACAAGCAGCGCATTGAGAGCCTGCGTGCCAAAGCTCCGGATATCGTGTTCTTCCCCGGGGTTGAGTTGCGGACAGATACAGGTGCGAACAATCTGCATGTGATCCTGATTTTTTCTGAGCAATCTGACCTTGCTACATTATCGAGCGACTTCGACGCCATTATGTTGAGGGGCAAAGCAAAATCTTCTAATTCCCATGAGAGGATATACTGGTCTTTCGAAGATATCGTAGAATTTGCGGAGTCACATGATGCACTGCTCACAATCCATGCCGGGCACAAGGCCAACGGTATTGACACAGAAATTACAAGCGCAGTGCCAGTCAGAGATGCAATAAAAGATGACATTGCCAAGTCGGTAAACATTTTTGAGATTGGGCAGACGAGAGACATCGAAAATTATGAAAATCGCGTGTTCAAAAGTATTAAGGAAAAGCCCCTGATCATGTGTTCAGACTGCCATGACCCCAGGCAATACAATCCCAAAGAAGCGTTGTGGATTAAAGCGGATCTTACGTTTGCTGGCTTGAGGCAATGCCTATACCAGCCATCGGAGCGCGTATATATTGGGGTAATTCCCCCCATGCTTGACCGGCTCCAAAAGGACAAGCAGGCCAATATTGATAGCATTGAGGTGAAGCCGAGTGGTAGCCTCGCCACCGGCGGCGCGCCATGGTTTGATCTCAGCCTGCCATTGAATCCGGGGATGGTTGTTATCATCGGCAATAAGGGCAGCGGAAAAAGTGCGTTTTCGGATATAATTGGCCTTCTCTGCAAATGCCGTACAATGGGGTACGCATCGTTCCTGAATGAATCCCGGTTTAGGAAGCCGCCCAAAAACTACGCTAATGGATATCGGGCCGCCATAACATGGGCAGATGGTGAAACACGAAGTGCAATGCTGAGTGATGTAGATGTTGGAACAACAGTGGAAGACGCCCAATATCTGCCCCAACGATATATCGAAGAAGTCTGCAATGACATTGAAAGTGTCTTTCAGCGCGAGATTGACAAAGTGATTTTTTCTTATGTTGATCGCTCCGAGCGTGGAGATGCGCTTAATCTTGAACAACTGGTTCAGCAAAGAGCAAAGCAGATAGAGACCAGTATAGAAGCTGGGCAAGCTGTTTTGAGAGACTTGAATCGCCAAATCATCAAACTGGAAACGAAAAAGGCTACTTCATATAGAACCCAAATATCAGACAATCTGAATAAATCGAAAGAAGTATTATCACGACATGATAAGTCCAAGCCTGCCGAGGTAAAGAAACCTTCAGCGAAGGAGACGGATACGGAGTACCAAACAAAACTTGCAGAACTGAATCAGAGGATACAAGAGAAGCGGCAGGAGATAGACGGCATTAACGACGAGATCACAAAGAAAACTGTATTTATTAACGATGCCAATGCTTTGATTGGCCAAATCAAGCTTATTGAAACCAGGTTCGGTGAAGTTAAAGATGCTGTTGCCGCCTTTGTTGTAAAGTATGGCCTAGATGAAAAGAAGTGTGAAATCACCGCTGTGTCCCCCAGAGAATATCTTGAATGTTTGGTGTCCCAGACTGAGGTGGATAAGGGAGAACTGCAGCGCCGTATCAGCGAATCGGGAAACGGACTAGCCGCAGCACTGCAAGGGCTGGAACAGCAGAAAGGCGAGTTGATTTCTGCCGCTGACAGCGAGGAAAAGCGCTATCAAAAATACCTGTCCGATTTGGAAGAGTGGGAAAGAAGACGAACCGAGATTATCGGCGCCACCGACATTGATGATACCCTGAAGTATTATCAATCTGAACTGAGTTACCTTGAAAACGATCTGGATGGTGAGTATTTGCAGATGCTCACAAAGCGCGATGATTTGATACAGCGGCTGTATCGTGATAAATCCGGACTGGTTGGGATATATCAGAGCATTTACTCGCCCGTTCAATCTGAAATAGCTGCGCTTCTGGGCAGTTTTGAGGACAGCATTTCCTTCCAGGCCGAGATGTTCATGGAAAATACTAATCTTGCTGAAGATACTCTGCGATATATCGATCAGAGGTTCAAGGGAAAGTTTGGGCGGTCTAAGGATGATGCTTTAAGAGATTTTGATAGGATGACACGAAGCACTGATTTTAACGATGTAGAAAGCGTCCTTTCATTCATTCATCAGGTTGCTGAAGCAGCCACCGAGGACTTTGACATTGCAGGGCAGAAAGTAGTTAACCGCCAGGAATTTTACGATCATATCTATGGCCTTGACTATATTGGCGTGAATTTCAAGCTCAAAATGGGAGGAAGAGATTTGGCTGAGCTGTCTCCCGGTGAACGAGGGATTGTACTCCTCATATTCTATCTTGCGCTCAGCAAGGAGAGTAAGCCTATTATAATTGATCAGCCAGAGGATAATCTGGACAACCAATCTGTCTTCAGCAAATTGGTACCATGTATCTGCAGGGCAAAGCAGCGGCGACAAGTGATTGTTGTTACGCATAATCCCAATATTGCGGTAGCCTGTGATGCCGAGCAGGTTATCTACTGCGAGATGGATAAAAACACTTACCAAATCCAATATCATGCAGGCTCCATTGAAAACCCTGAAATCAAAAATCACCTTGTTGATGTTCTGGAGGGAACCATGCCGGCCTTTGATTTGAGAAGGCAAAAATATAACTAATTATGGGTTTCGGTTGAGGACTGCGTGCAGAGTTGTCGGTAAACCCCATATCAAAAGGAGTCGCCTGTGAGGCGGCTCCTTTGTGTTTTTGCATGATCTATCGTTTTTGATAAATTCCATTCTCTGTGCAGCGTACCCCCACACTTGAGTAGACCCTGCGCAACGTATCAATAGAGTAGAGACATTGGAATCTATAATCACACTTGGATATATTCCAGGTGACTTCAATATCCGTCTCCGGGATCAGCCGGAAGCTCTTCCTCTTAGCAAAATACCTGCTGCTTATGGCATATAGTACAAAGTCAGCGCCCGTGCTGCGAAGCTCAAGAAGGGTCTCCATTGCCAACAGTCCGAAGGGCGTGGTATAGTCGGTAATGAAGGTAGTAATACCTTGCTCTCTGGCCCAAAGGTAGCTTGACTTGATATATGTACGATAGCGTCTCGCTGTCAGAAAATTGCAGCGGCGACGGTGATGGGCACTGGTAAATAAAATGGTAGTCTGAGGGTCCAAAACTGGCTCGGAATTTATATGATCCTCATATTCTTTTACTGCCATTTTGGAAAATTCCTTGAGTTCTTCGGAACAATCAGCATCTTCAAATTCAGATGCTTCTATGTCTATATTTTCCTGACAATGGGGCAAGTGCTCCATCAAAAATATGCTCAGCTTGGAACAGGACTTGTGAAACCAAAACCTTAAACGCGCGATTTGATTCATCATTGATTACACCTAAAACCTTTCTTTACAATTTGCTTTTTTTCAAAAGGGCTGCTATGTCTGAGAGACCAGATATGGCAGCTCTTTTGCTGTCACAGAATCAGCTGCACAATATTGGGGTCAAAGTACCTGCAATGAACGGCCACAATCCGATTGCCAGGCATATTTGAATTTTTGAAACAAGGGTTGAACTCACCTGACGCCATACAAGCAGAACGGTTCCCCAGCACGCCTCTATTATACATGCTATAGATAATAAAATCCATCCATGGCCGTTTTATTTTTTACGCTATAGCGGGTAGAATATTATGCCATAGGAGGCGGATGTAATGGACGAGTTTTTATGCGAAATGGGAAAACGCATCTCAACGCGCAGGAAGGGGCTCGGAATGACGCAGGAGGACTTGGCGGAAAAAGCAGGGCTGACAAGTCAAACAATTTCCACCGCTGAAACAGGCACCAAGGCTTTGCGGCCCCAGAATATTGTGAAACTGTGCAAGGCCTTGGAAACCAGTGCAGACTACCTGCTATTTGGGGAAATCTCCAGCGTGGATTTGGGACTCTTGTCAGGAGAAATTTCCGCCCTGTCTCCGGAACACTATCGGTATTGGGAAAACATCACGAAAAGCTACCTTGCCGCAATCAAAGTAGAGAAAAGTCTGATGGAAGATGACAGTTTCCATCAATAGCGACTATTGCAGAAGCACAGTGGCCACCCCAATATGGGCGGCCACTATGTTATCACTTGGGAAAAATATGCCGAATGTACAGATTCACCCTACCAAAATGCGTATTTCTATGATATACTGGCATTGCAAAGTTCTCGCGTGAGGCGGGAGGGATTTCAAATGGGCGATCTGCTTGGTTTGGGTGCAAATTTTCTGGCCATTATCTCAGCCTTCAAAGATCCGAAAGAGCTGGTTGCTAAGCTAAGGAGTCTGAGCAGGCAGCAAAAGGTAGTGGCTGTGGTTCTTCTGGTCTTAGTCGCTGTGCCCATCACTCTTGCGTGGATTCTCTTAACCGGAGTATTTACGCCCACTATAACACAGGTGATGCTCAGCGATTACTCTCTCAACATGAATACTGGTGATGTGGGCGCCCTGGCCGCAACGGTCCTCTATTCTGACAATACGGAAGGCAGTGATGTCCTTTGGGTGTCCAGCAACAAGGATGTTGTACAGGTTGATGAAAATGGCCGGCTCTCCGCCATGTCGGCAGGTAGCGCCACAGTCACCGCACAGGCAGCAAATCGGAAGTCTTCAGAGAGCGCGGAGTGCATTGTCACGGTTGCTGATCCTCTGCAGGGATATTCTATCTCAGTCCAGCGCACAGCGTTGGAGAACTACGTCTACATCCATGTCCAGCCGAAGGATGATGATGTCTCGCAGATTATCCTCTATGCACTGGCTCCGTCCGGTGAAGTACATACCCCGAAGATGGGGGGAGCTAACCTTTACCATTTCTATACGGAGACAGGTACTTGGACTGTCTATGCCACATTGAAAAGCCAGCGTGGCACGTATGAGGCTAATAAGCCCGAGGACTTCGTGACGATAGAAGTGAATGATGTTTCCCCCAACGAGGTGGATGCGCTGCTTGTGGGGCTGCCGGTTATTCAGTAGCCCATTCACCGTATCCAACCAAGTCGGTCATATGGGGATAGAGCGTAATATGACAGGACAGAGCACTGCACTGTGGGGTGATTTTGTGGACAAGTCTCATTGCTCGAACAGAGTTTAATGAGACTGCTTATAAGCAGTCTCCCGCAGCGATACTCGCTGCGGGAGCTTATGGGAATATGACCACCGATAATGCTAATCCGTTTCTCAGCACCAGTAAAATTTGGAGACTCCGCGAAAACAGTATCTTTCAGGCCAGGAGAGCTAAAACGGCAGCCGTTTCCAGCGCAGTGACCTACAGATAGAAAGTGGGGTGATTGATGCAATGATTATTTATTTGCAGACAATAGAGGATCCTGGTGACAGAGCGAAATTTGCAGAGCTTTATGAACGCTATCGGGCATATATGCTCAAAATCGCGGATGAAATCCTGAAGAACCCATTTGACGCGGAGGATGCGTTACATAATGCTTTTATGAAAATTTCCGAACATTTGGATAAGGTAGCAGACCCATCAAGCAGTACAGCAAGAGGCTTTGTTGCGATCATTGTGGAGCGGAAAGCGATTGACATATACCGGCAGCGCAGTCGCTTTGTGAGTCTGGAGACCATAGAGAATGAGATCGGACTCTCAATTCCACCGCCTGAAGAAGATGATCTGGCACAATGCCTTTCAAAACTCCCGCCGAGGTATCGGCATGTGATTATGTTGAAATACTATCATGGGTACACTATAAACGAAATAGCCGATATGTTTGGCATGAAGGTCCCTGCGGTTAGAAAGCTGGACCAGCGGGCAAAAGCCAAGCTGGAGGAAATATACCGAGAGGAGGGCGTTTATGATCTCTGATGAACGGCTGCGTGAAGCTGCACGGAAGGTTGAAGAGAGTATGCTCGCCAGCCTTCCGGAGCCGGAGGAGTGTGAAGCTACATTTTCTCCGGAGTTTGAGCGCAAAATGGAAAAACTGCTCCACCGCACTGACCATCCGATTAGGAAGCGGATCATGAAGGCCGTGGCGTGTTTCCTGCTGGCGGTTTTGCTTGGGGGAGGCGGTGTACTGACATTCAGCGTGGAGGCGCGGGCGGCGTTTATTGGTTGGATGCGTGAGACTTATGAATCGTGGTTTGTCTATCGGTATGTTGGCGAAAATCAAGCTAACCCAGAGAACGTATCGTATTGCTTAACATGGCTCCCTAATGGCTATTACGAGTCATCAAGATTTGACACTGATACTCAAACTAATATTATCTATGAAAATGATGATAATAACTTGATCACATTCTATTATGCGTATAATGCAGATGTTACTAGCTTACATCTTGAACAGGAAAGTGTGAATATTAAATCTGTGTTGATTGGCAATACTCATGCAGATTTGTATATGGATAAGACAGCGGAGAATGCGAACTCCATAGTGTGGATCGATGAAAAAAGCGAAACGTTATTCTGGATTGCGGCTAGCTGTAGTGAGGAAGAACTTATTCAAATGGCAGCAGGTGTTGTTGCAGAGCAATAATCTAAAAATTTTTTGTTTTTACTGTCCTAAAACAAGCAATTCAAACGTTATATAATTGAAGGAGGTGATGAGCTATAAAAAGTCGTACATTTGTTGGCATAATGATTGTGATGCTGATGCTGACACTCCCAGTTCAAGCTGCATATCGTCAAATTGGTGTTTCGCCGAGTCTATCATTTCACGACACCACGGCAACATGTTCTGTTTTTATAAGGGCGAATAAAGCCAATGATGATATTTCTGCGGATATATCGCTTTGGCAGGGAAACAGCTGCATTGAATCATGGGAAGCCAGCGGTAGCGGTACACTCAACTTTGAATCAACTGCCACTGTTAGCAAAGGGAAAAGCTATACTCTAAAAATTGACTTTTCTATTAACGGCAAGATTCAACCGTCAGTATCACATAGCAACACATGTAGTTAAACGCATTTCAAAATGTTGTACCATGGGAAACCGAGACTGTTATGCCAGTCTCGGTTTCCCATATTTACATTAAATCATTTTACCATTTTCAAATTATTTATAAAATGGTGTCCAAATTCTCAACTCTCAAACGTTATATATAGTGAACAGGAATTTGAAGAATCAATCTACAAAGGAATCAAAAGAAGTTGTTCAAGCGCTCCGCCCTATCATAGGTGGGTAGAATTTTGGCGGCATCTTCATCTTAACCTGAAGCACACACTTCAGTGAGAGTGGACATCAGGAATTATCTGCGCCAGCCCTTAACTGGCTACGATATGCCTGTTGATTTTGATAAAGTCCTGGTCTGAACTACGTTATTGGAAACGAGAAAGCAGTCTTAGGGGACAGGTTTCTCACCGGAATTGAGGTGTGTGTATGCAAATTGATATGTCAAAAAATTCTTTCCACCCGCCTGGGCGCACGAAAGGGTTACTCAGAACCCACCGTACACAAAGCGCAGACCTGCAAAAGGCCATAGAACCCAATGCCAAGCTGATGCCGATGATAGATATTTTCAATCTTAAAGGATTCCAGTGTAGCTATTCCATCACCGATGCTGCGGCGAGCCTTTGGCAAAGGGAGAACACCAGGGTCCGAAGGGATGATGCTCCATCGGTGGCACGCTTGCAGGCACGACTGCGCAGCGGAAATTTTAGGATGACCCCTACCCAGAAGGAAATCAAAGACTATCTGATCCGCCTTCGTCGGGATGGCCTGGATGGACAGATTGATTGGCCGGGCCTTATCGCAGAGCTTAGGAGCTTTCAGAATATCCCGCCAGAAGAGTTGATTTCGAGTCTGGATTATGTGGCCTCACGCTATGTTTCAGTTCAGGATAAACTGAAGCGCAATTTTACAGGGTGTGAGTTTAGAGAGCTGGAGTCCAAGTTGGAAGATATCTGGGCCTCAGGTGTGACGGGCCTGGTTGATGGATACGTCAACTTTCTAAAGAGCAACCTGGGTCTTTCAGACTTTGACGCCAACGCAGCACGAATCAGCCTGGATGTACTTATGGAGCAGAGGATTTGTGTATATCGCGCGATGGTGGAGCAAATAAATATCACCACCGCTTCCCAGGGCAGCTTGGACGGCTGTTGGCTCTGCAATCATGACGCATATATGGCTACCCGGCTTCGAGAAGCTGCGGCGCCTGCCAAAGCGAGTTCTATTCCCGCCAGGGGGATATACTCTGCTCAGGATCTGATGGCGGCTGGCTGGATCGCCCAGATATACCAATTTGAAATCGAGAGCGCCGCTGCCGGCAGACAAAATGAAGCTCAGCTGGCCTTAAACTTCGCCTTTGTGGACATGAAAGAAGAAACCCTGATTCAAAAGAATCTTATAAGCGAGAGGATGGCCGAACTTTTACGCAAATCACGCCCTCAAGGCCACGCTATGGCCTTAGATGCTTTTGCCAGGTATCTGGACTCCCGGGAGGCTTCAGGCCCGCCTGACGAGTCTGAGAGCCCGTATGCAGATGTTGAGCGTACTGTCTTTCTAGACATCTATGAAGCGGTTTTAAATGCCTACCATCAAAATGGCGGCGATGGCGCGGAAGCGATTCGCGCAGGTGTAACCCATGGGAAAGCTGCCACCGCGAAGGCATATGCAAAGAACCCGGATGCAGCTCGCTGGGGTAAATCTATGGATCAGTATTGGGAGACCTTCTATACCGTACCACGCCTTGAGAACCAGACTGCATCCGAACAGCAGATAGAGCAGATGCTTGCCATGATAGGCCGGTCTCCCCGCCGCAGCAATTCTACACATCAGAACTACATAAATGATTGGCAGGACTTCCTTACAAGCATTAACCCAAAAGCCAATGCAATATTCCAATACTATGGCCTTTAGTACCCATGTATGTAATAAACAGCAAAGGGGTGGTTCCAATGAGATAATTCCACTGTCCTGCCGCAACATCCAAATCTATTAAAAAAGGAGCGATTATATCATGAAAAAGCGAGCCATTTCCGCGATCCTTGTCTGCCTGATGCTTTGTGCTATGCTGGGGACTCCCGCCAGCGCCATGGGGGTAGCCGATGCTGCTGATAGTGCGGCTCCGGCATACCTCTACAACAACTATTTTACTGGCGGGACCGGAACGATGAACAGCATGTCTGGTTCCAAATCAAAGGTCTTCAACGCATCCTCCGGAGGACTCTCGGATAACGCCCGCGTTACCAGTGTCGAGCTGAACGTCACGGTAAGCCGCGGCAGTATCCCGTTTTACATCGTTCTCACGGACCCTGTAGGCCATGAGTATGAGCAGTATGTCTCCGCCACCAGCCGCTTTACTATCACAGCCTTCAACGGCTATTACCCGGGCGGCACATGGAAGATTTACATCTACAACAACGGCGTTGACTTTACCGATGTCTCCACTGCTACGGCGAGTATCCGGGTCAACTACGGATATGACAGTTACGCATAAGCCGTGAAAACATAGGAAAATGGGGACCGGGCTTGCTATCAAGGCAAGCCCGGTTCCTGCGTTATCTGCGTATCATGTTATGCCTGGAAATCAACCCCGCCAGTGTAGCCGTCAAGAATACTGGTGTCAAAGGGTTTCCCCCATGTCCAGGATGGGTCTGCCTGATGGACATACTCTCCCAGGCGGGTCGCTTCACTGTGGAAGATCTCGTTCAGTGTCCATGATGCGGAGAGCCGCTTCTCTGGAGCCAGTGTCATCACATAACTCCGGATGGCAGAACTGATGTCTTCGCCGTCACTGGTCCCAAACCCCTGCTTCATGTGTTCCATCGCAATATCTTTTACTTGCTTTACCACCGACTCGTCAACGGGGACCATCTTCCTGTAGTCGCCCGCATCGTTCAGGCTCATTCCAGGAGTGCCATATGGATTCACATGCCTGGCGCCGGCTTTACCTTGTGATAGCTGACTGATCCTGCTCTGCTGCTGGTATTGTGCGATCTGCGATATCGTCATATCCTCACCTCCTCCATATAACTGATATGATGTGAAAGGCCGAACTGTATCCTCCATTATAAACGGAAGTGGGAGGCTGTTCAAGTCCCTACATTATTATAACGTAGAAGGAAGTTGAATTTGGACAGTGAATTGAAAATTTTCTTGCTCCAAATCGGCCCTTCCATATAGTCAGCTGTCTTCAATCAGCCAAATCAGGTATAAATACTTGTTCAATCATATCACAACTATCTACACCAAAAGGGCCGCTAGTGGTAGTTGTGGAAATGCCTGCCTCTTGGCTAATGCTCAGGTATTCGAGAGCGTACAGTGAAAGGCAAGTATGTGCCGGTGCGTATTATTCAAAGTCTCCATCTTTAGTCAGCAATTGAGCAATATTTCTCGCATAATTTAACCACAAGTTGAATGACAAACCGCAAAAACTGTGCTATGATATCATCAATAGGCGAACACAGCCAAAAACCAGGAAAGGAGACCGTACCATGAAGGCCATGATCACTGCCAACTTCTATGAGTGTGAGCTGCAAGCTATCTTCCAGGCCGAGGAATATAGCTATTATGAAGTGCGCCCATATCAGGATAAGCAGCGTCAGGTTGGATTGAGTGTTTAGAGTCTCACACCATCCTTCTATGAATGACTGTGCCGCTTGTCCTGATTGCAGGGCAGGCGGCTCTTATATGTCCAGAAGGACATGAAATTCATAGAGGAGGGGGGTGAGGAGTAATGGTCCCCATTCCAACGGTAAATCTGGCTCTGACTGGCGCCAACATTGTCAGTTTGAGGAAAGCTGCTGGGTTGACGGTACGTGACCTGCAGGCGGCCTTCGGGTTCAATTCGCCGCAGGCGATCTACAAATGGCAGAACGGAGCAGCTTTGCCCACCGTGGATAATCTGATTGGTCTTGCGGCGCTGCTGCATGTACATATAGATGACATTCTGGTTGTAGATCATTCTGTCGCATAGCGTGCAGGGACTTTTCCCTGCATATGGTCCGCTCGTCTAAATGGTTAGGACACAGCCCCTTCAAGGCTGCAATGACCGGTTCGAGTCCGGCGCGGATCTCCATACTGGGATATCGCCAAGTGGTCCAAGGCCCCGGCCTTTGAAGCCGGTATCGCTGGTTCAAATCCAGCTATCCCAGCCATATGATGCGGTACTCAAGCGGCTAAGAGGACAGTCTGCAAAACTGTTAGTCCGCTGGTTCGAGTCCGGCCCGCATCTCCAAACGGTGCCATCGTCTAATTGGTCAGGACGCCAGCCTCTCAAGCTGGAAATTGCCGGTTCGAGCCCGGCTGGCACTACCATATGGGTCAGTACGCATAGCTGGCGATTGCAGCGGTCTGTAAAACCGTGACGTTAGAAACACCGTTGGTTCGATTCCAACCTGCCCCACCATAAGAGAGTTGTGTGAACCGAAAAGGGGAAGGAAATGATTATCTTCCTGATCGTGGAGTGTATCGCACTGCCCGTCCCGCTCAGTGTATGCGGATAACAAAAACCGTAGCAGCCATTTGCAACGTGGCTGCTACGGTTTTTTTGAATAGAATCAGCAGGCCACTCGTGCTATACTCCGGCCATAAGGAGAGCGGCTTGATAAAGATTTCACTGCCCATCGGGCTTGACGGGCCTGGATGGGCGTGGAGCTGTACATGGGCAGAAAAAGCAGAGAGACCCGGTACGGACTCCCTGCTTGAAAAGGATGTTTTTCCAATGCCGGCAAAACGTAATATGCCCCGGCGCTCTCATCCCGGACGCTCATGTGGCGTCTGGGTCTTTCGCTGCATCACCGCTATCATCTTCAATGATGATCTGCTGGCCACTTGGCAGGATAAACGCCAGTTTGCAACCGCAGAAATCCGCCACCTTGATTAAGTCCGTTGCGAACCAGCTGTTCCGGGCGAATTTGTTACTCATTGTCTGCTTGGTCATCCCAAAGCATGTAGCAAGGTCAATCTGTTTTTTCCCCCGAATGGCAAGCAGCCCTTTCACTATGTTGGATACTGACATGGCCCGCCTCCTTCCCCTAAGCAGATAGTACATCAATGGGATGAACTTGTCAAGCAAATAGTTTTTAAAGTCATTCAAAAAGGTTTTTAAAATGCTTGACAAGTAAACTAAAATAGTGTACCATCGACATGTACGGCAGAGGTGGACAACCTCTTGAGGAAGGACGTTAGGAAACGGACGAGATGGCAACCAACGCGGAGTATATCTTACGGATGGTGTTTGAGCTGATTAGCAAGTGCAAGACGCTGTAAGAGCTTCGGGAAGCGGTCAGATATGACTACGTTGCGATTATCGGAAAAATGGAGGTTTTGGATATGAAATTTCTGAAAAAGCGCGATTACAGTGGAAGTATCCGCAAAGTGTGCAGTGATGACAAGGAAGTGTGCTTCGGCGCTGTGGGAACCGTTGGTGATTTTCTCCAGGAAGGCATTCTCGAATATGCCGACTACTCTTCCGAGACTTGGGCATTCATCCCGGCCCCTGGCATAATCCAGAAACCCTGCTTTGGGGCAACCAGAGAGGCTGCACTGGAGAATCTACCCAAAATGTAAGCCGAAACGGACCGATGGCCCGTCGCCGGGAGCTACCCACCCGGCCTGACGATGGCAAGGCAGAGAGGAGCAATATGAAACTTGACAGGACCTTCGTACAGGAGATCAAAAAGGATGCGAACAGTGACGGGAGCCGGGAGGCGCGTTTCGCCTTTCTCAAGAACGCAGATGCGGCGGCAAAAAAGCTTTCAACGCCAAACGTAATGAGATCGTTTGACGATATCCTCCGGGAGCATGGGCGGGTTGCGGTAGGTCTCTGCGTAGCAGTTACCGTTTGGGAGCGCAGGGATAGGCTCGATAGACGGACAGTGCTGTGGGCAATGGAGACTTTGAAACGCTGGACTAACAGGCCCGGTGACATTCTCCGTCTCTACATTCACGACAACCTTCACCCCTCTCGCATCGAGGAGTATGCAGGATCGCTTATCAGACTTACAACAGAGGAGGCATAATCCATAAACAGCTATTTTTACACTTTTGGCTCTGACCCCAGCTTCCCTTATCAGAACGGCTGGGTGGAGGTCAGAGCCGTCTCCAGGAAGGTGGCCAACCTCAATTCCCGGATCGGCCTATCATGAGGGGGGGTATGAACTATGCCTTCTGTTACAACGAGTAGCGGTGGGCCGAAATGGACCTGGAGCACACTTGGCATGGCTGGAAGTTCTATGAGATTATTGAGGAATCGGGCGGCCCCTCTGGGCCGCCCGATTCCTTGAAAATCCCAGCAGTTTCAGAGGAAGGGGCCGCCGTCCTCGGCGGCCCCTTCCTGGCATATCCCAGTTATAAAATGCGTGAGAGGATCCTCTGGAAAATCCCCTATGTTTCAGTCAGACACAATCCAGAAGTACAGATTAGCTCTCGCTCCATTCCTTCATAGGCGTTGGGTGTGGCTACCACACCCAACTGCATGTCTGCCGCAATCCAGTTATCCATTTCCTCCCATCAATTTTCACGATCATTCAATCCATGCCCTGTCAGGCAGGGCCACCAGCAACTGGTCAAACTCTTTCTCAAGTGCGGGGCGCTTGACCCAGTCCGCACGATCCATGGCATCATAGGCGGCATCAATCGCCTTGATCTGCTGAAGCAGAGACGTGTTTTCGTCCCGGAGGATGTCAAAAGTGGCCTTTAAGTAGTCGTACTGCTGTCTCAAATCCAGGAAGGCGATTAGAATACCGAAGCACTGCCCCACGATGGAAATGATCTCCGCTTTGGTTCTCCGCATCAGTCGTTTTCCAGACTCAGTCTGGGCCAAATCACTTTCGTAGCCAGTGAGAGAAAAATAATCCTCCTCAAAGCTATCAAATCCAACGGTCCGGTAGCGGTTACCAATCAGTGCCACAGTGCAATCGTCATAGGTCTGGCCAAAATTATCTTCGTACCGGCACAGCTCATAGATCTTCTCAAACAATCTGTCCGCTCTGGCCTCCAAATCGCTGAAGACCATTTTGAACTCCCAGACATCATCTTCGTCCCCGTCGAGGGCGTTCAATAACGTTTCCTCGTCCTGATCGCTCCACCAATGGATGGTGTTGCAGGTTTCGCGCATCTCGTCCAGCTCGTCTCGGATAAAATCAAACCCCATGGATGCCAGCGCCGCCCGCTTGTAGCGAAGATTGCGAGCCCGATATGCACGTGCATTTTCAGTCATACTCATAAATTATTCTCCTCATTTTATGACATGCATCTAACTCACCGGACTCCGCGTCCCGGTGGAGGCCAATGTACCGCTGTTTCAGGTCGGACAGGAACAGGCGCGATAAGGTCAACAGCATATCGTGGGTACAGTATGGGTACTTTGGTTTCACAGATTCCAGTTCCATTCCCCTTGCATTCTCTTCGCCAGTACTGGCGAAGCAACGGTCTCCGCCTCTACGGATAGCCCCGGCAGACGATGGTCCAGTTCGCCGGGCCGCACGAACAGGCTCTCAAAGTAGTTCCGTGCGCCCCCCCATCCCTGCGGGCAGCAGCCAGCGCATCAAGGATTCAACGCGCCAGCCGCTTAGCCGCATGTATGGCGATGGGCCCTTGAAAGGGGAGGAACATGGATGCTGTCACACAGTCAATACCTTCACATATCTGCCCCTCCCTCCAAAATCTTCTTTACTTCCCGGAGCTGGGCAAGGGTGTAGCGGCTGACCTTCAGCCAATTGGTGGCCTCCTGCACCCAACTCCGCAGGTCGTTCAGTTCCTTATACTCCTCCACAGCCTCAGTTGACGGAAACAGAAGGCGCTTCGCTCCGCAGGTTTTGTCTTCGACCAGGTAGGTGGTGCTGTTGACCGGCTCATAGAATCGGGTCTCTTGCTGTCCTTTTCTGACGGTGACATACCTCCTGCCAACCTTGGCCACCTCGATTTCTGTTACGGTGCCAAGACTGGCTCGATGCCCCTCTTCAAGTATGTAGGCAGTCTGGCCGACCTTGAAATTCTTAGTTGTCATAGTCTCAAACATCTCCTCGAAACAGTTTTGTCTCTTGCCCCTGACAGCCCCACAGCCGGAATGCGAGGGCTATTGCTACTCCCCAGGTGTATCTCTTGGCCAGCGATCCAAAAGCGGAACGCCATGGTCTTCAGAATGTACTGCACGCACTCGGCCTTACTGCAGTTTTCAAACATGATATTTCAATCAACCCCATGCACAGATCACTTTTAGAACTTTGCATTTACGCTATGGCTATAGAAATTTATCTATGGTCTGTTATCATTTCATGCGTTAGCTGGTAAAATATTAGCTATAGGAGGTGCTTCTATGGATGATTTACTGACTCAGATAGGGCAACGCATACGGAAGCACCGGGAAAAGTCCCGTCTGTCACAAGAACAGCTGGCGGAGCGTGCTGATGTATCGAGCCAAACCATATCAACGGCAGAAACAGGGAAAAAGCGGCTGCGGGTTGAGAATATCATTAAAATATGCGAAGCGCTGGAAATCAGTCCAGACTACCTGCTCCTCGGTAAAATATCGCCCCAAGACCTAACCATTCTCTCCGATAAGCTTTCACAGTTAACTCCAGGGCAGTACCGGCATTTGGAGGATATCATTGACAGCTACATCTCTGCGCTATCCGAAAAACAATGACTTGGGATCATCAGAACATATCAAAAGGGGGATGTCTGTCGGCATATGTCGGTGGCCCCCCTTTTTCATATGATGGGCCCTATCTGCCGCTCATGGCCAAGGCCGTATAGCGCTGTTCAGCGTAGTCCCATGTCTGATCATTCGCCCCCATCGTACCATCATCCAGCCCAAGATTGAGCGCACACAGTTTCTCCTGGATGATAACCAGAGTTCCGACCCCCAGGTTCTTGATCTGGAGCAAAGCGGCCGGCGACAATAAGCACAACTGCCATACGTTCTCAACCTGGCTGGTGACCAGGCAGTTGTATGCCCGTATTGGCAGGCCCAGCCATTCAATTCGGTTCAGGCCACCGCGAGCCATAATAGCGTCTACCCGGATGTTTACGTCCGCAATGTCCGCAAGCGCTTCGTCAGGCCTTGGATCGGCGGGCAGCGCAGTTGGGACCTGATCCTCTGGCAATACCGGCTTCCCCTGCGCAACCTTAGCGCAGCCATCCTTGAAATACTTAAAGCGGCTGGGATGCCGCAATTGGCGGTGTGCCTTGTAAATGATTTGATGGATACGCGCACTGCTCAACCCATAATAGGCCGCAATCTCCCGATTGCTCATATTTCGCATATATCGCAGGATCAGGATAAACGCATCCCGCTCCGGCATCATGTTATCCAGCACATACACAACGCTTTCGTCAATGTCCGAAGGCAGCTCCTCTGGAGCTACCTCTCTTCCATACACATCGCAGATAAGGTTGCGGGGGAAGGGGTGTGTTGTATTTTTTCTGTTCACGAAAGTTCCTCCTCAATATCAGATTCTTATGTAGCCATTGCGGCAAGATGTTTCCGGGCTTTGGCCACCCATGCGGTTACATGGTTGGCCGGAGCTTGGAACTCCTCGCCGATCTCCCGGTTGGTATAGCCCTGTGCCAGAAGTCGGATTGCCCGGATACCCTTGGCCACGGTTCCTGTTGCCGTAGCCTCCGCCCGGTCGAGCTGGTCGAGCAGCGCACCGCACAGCATATGCTGTTCCAGTTCGTCGTCAACCCGTACATGGGGCAGGTCTTCAGGCGCTGTTGCCTGTTCCCGGCTATGGCGGGTAGAATACTCCAGGGCGTCATAGATTTCGTTCCGGATTAACCGGCTGGCATATGTGGAGAATGCGGCGCTGTGTCCGGCCTTGTCCGTCTGTACAGCCTTACACAGCCCAATGCAGCCGATCTGGTACAGATCATCCACGGTATAAACGCTGCCAGGTGGGGGCGTATGGATATAGTCCCTGAGCACCATTCCTACCAGTCCCATGTTCTCCTCAACTCGCGCTTGCTCTTGGGGTGTAAGCGCCAACATTTTCGACACCTCCTTCATTTTTGTGCGCCCCTCTGACGGGGGCTTGGTTTCTCTTCAGAAGCTCTTCGCTCTCCCGGATCACTTCTTTGCAGAAGTACTCGCCCAGGTGCCCGATATGAGCGTGGGACATAGGCGCGTGTACGATCTGGGCAAGCCACTGATAGGACTGCCGCTTTGTCATGATCCCTGCCTTATGGAGCTGGCCGAATTGCCTGTGGGCCTCGAATCTGAGTCTCCGCAGTTCCGGCCCTGCCAGACTGCCCATGGGCTCCAGGGTATTGGGATGCGCCAATACGAAAGAATCGCAGGCAGGATATCCGGAACAGACATAGGCTTTCTCGCCTTCCCGACGAGTCCTGCACACCTCTTTCGCATCGCGCAGAACCGCCGGGCGGCCACAATGGCAGTACAGCCTGCATCCCGCTTCAGGCAAGGTGCTCTTTGCGCGTTTGTTTTTCTTCATTATCAAATCCTCCTCGGTCAATATTTTTCTTCGGATGCCAGGTTTCCCTTACCGGGAAATAGAAAAAGCCGAGGGGCCGCTAAAAAAGACAGCACAGAATCAAGCGCTGGAATAGTTGTGTCGCATCCAGCCATTGACTCTGTACTGTATTTCAGCAACCTCTCGGCTACATATTGTTAAAACAAGACCTGCGCCGTGTGGACCTGTCAAAGCACACAGGTCCGTAACGATTCCCCATCCATTTTGATGGGTCTGACGCCGGGAAGCCCCCGACGTACCGAAAGCCTGAGCGCAAGGTCTTGCTATGGATATAGCTTAACATATCCGCCCCCAAAAGTCAACAAAAATCTCGAAAATATACATATAATTCACACATTTTCGCTCAAAGTCAGTATGGGAGCACAAAGTCAGTATGGTGGGCAGCGCAGGCGCAGAATATTGCCGAATTTAATCGTAACAAAAATATTGAACGCTAACATTTAATATGTTATAATTCTTTTGAGGTGAAGGCAGATGCTCTCTTATCTGAACGATTTACTCGGTCTGGCCGCAAAGGAGAGTCCGTGGCCGGATGCGCAAAGGCTACCACTGTATCTGCGTGGGAACAGGAAGTACACCACACTTACTGTGGATGACACAGAGCTATTGGTGCTTTATACTGAGCAGTCTGGGTTTAGCCTGCCCGCGTTCCAGAAGCAGCTGAAGAAGCTGCGGGAGTACTGGCCGGGAAGCGTTGTCCTGTGCTTTGAAAGACTCTCCGCATATCAGAGGAAGGCCCTGATCGAGCAGCGGCTTTCGTTTATTGTGCCCGGAAGCCAGATTTATCTTCCCTGTATGGGGATTGTGCTACAGGAGCGGATGATGCCTGAACAGAAGAAGCTTACCCATCTATCCGCTGGCGCACAGTTTTTGCTGCTGCATCTGCTCTACCAGAAGACTGCGGAGCCTATGAGTAAAGTGGGGCTATCTCGCCAGATTGGGACTTCAGGCATGAATGTCACCCGCGGGGTGCAGGAACTGTCCAATGCGGGCTTGGTCAAAACGGAGCGGACAGGGCGATGTGATTATGTGTCCCTGCTGTATTTCGGCCGGCAGGCGTATGAGAAAGCCAGCCCATACTTGACCAGCCCGGTCCTGAAGCGTATATTTGTGAAGGGGGGAGATGACTCCCTGGAACTGCCGTTGAGCGGCGAGACCGCCCTTGCGGAGATGACTATGCTGAATCCACCGGCTGTAACCTGCAAAGCGATTGGCAAGCGCCAATATAGAGACATCCAGAACAGTCTGGAGCTGGTGGATCCCGCATGGAGCATTGGGCAGGATTATACTGAGTTGGAGATATGGAAATACGATCCGCAGCCGCTGGCCAGGCGCAACCTGGTGGATGTGATCTCCCTGGCTGTATCCCTATCCGCGCAGACAGATGAACGGGTACAGCTTGCCATAGACGAAATGTTGGAGGGATACAAGTGGTAACTGGTGTTGATTCATTCAAGGAACATTTCCGGGGGTATGAGGATTGCTATACCATTATCGGAGGCACAGCCTGCGATATCCTGATGCACGAGGCGGCCTTGGAATTTCGGGCGACCCGTGATATTGACATGATCCTGCTGATTGAAAACCGCTATGAGGAGTTTGCCTCTGTTTTCTGGGACTATATCAAGGCTGGCCAGTATAAATGCGGGTGGCGAAATTCTGATCAGCCGCACTTTTACCGCTTTACAGAACCGCAAACGGCCAATTACCCGAAAATGATTGAGCTGTTCTCCCGCCGTCCGGACTTTCAAATGGCACATCCGGAGGTTCATCTGACGCCTCTGCCAGTCTCCGAGGATATTTCCAGTCTGTCCGCGATCATGCTGGATGATAATTACTACAAGCTCATGCTGGATGGGCGCCGGGTTGCCGATGGGATATCTGTACTCGACGCCGAATACCTGATCCTGTTTAAGGCGAAGGCCTGGCTTGATTTGACTAAGCGCAAAGAGGCCGGCGAACATGTCAACGAGAGGGACCTGCGGAAGCACAAAAATGATGTGTTCCGCCTGTACGCTATCGCCAATCCAGAGACCAGAATTGAGTTGAGCGAGCCGGTTTCCAACGACATGGCCACATTTCTTCAGGCGATGTCTGAAGAACAGATTGTGCTGCGCGACTTGGGTATAACCGGCATCACAGTGGAAGAAATATTCGACTCGCTGCGCGCCATCTTTACATTGGGTTAGGCGGTTATAACCGCTTGGCAGGGAGCTGGCGAAGTATACTCCCCGGAGGGAGGTAGAGGTTATTCCGCTTCATCATCGTCCCATTCATCGTATGAGTCCCGCTGACGGCGCTTCATCACCCAATAGACGATCATCCCGCCACCTACTGCCGCAAGCCCAACCAAGAAAACCATCAATGGGGCAAGGGGGATGTTCTGCTGTCCGGGCACTGGCGCAGGTTCCGGCTCTGGGGTTTGAGGTGGAACCTGTTCGGGGATATTGTCTGCAGGGGGTATAGCCTCATTGCCAGGCGTCACGCCTTCTGTCGGACCGGGTATGGGGACAGAGGACTCGATGCAGCTCAGTGTGTAAGTGGTGCTGCCCCCCAGGTCCATCCGCAGCACGCCGCCTTCATCCACCACAACGGGGGCAGGGAACACTCCGGCGTCTGTCCGGAGTTCAAATTCCACACCGGCCCAACGGGTGCCGAGCTGCAGTATCAGCTGGTCAGGCTGCTGGGTTATCTTTGGGGTGTTACTGCCAGTGTCGGCCAAGGCGGCGGGGGCCAGGGCCAGTGAGAGGACGGCTGCAAGCAGTAACGCAGCCCAGCGCCGGCATATCCGCTTTTTCGCTTTGCTCATAAAAATATCAGCTCCAATCTGCAATAGCCTGAATGAGTTTAGGAATGTGGAGGAGGGCCGCCGTACATGGCGGCCCTCCTGTGTTTACTGCGGGGTGTTGTTTGGACACGTCCATTGCTCCGTTACCGGGTGGTGGACATATGTGTGATGACGCCCCAGATACGGTTGGTCTCGTTATTGATACCCAGGATCCGAACCGTGACCCGGGCGCCGCGGGGCGGGCGGCCGCGCTTGGGGTGGGTACACAGGCAGTCGATGCCGCCGTCCAGGGACACAAATACGCCGCTGAGATCCACCAAACTGACGGTGCCCACGTAGCGGTTGCCCACTGCGTACTTTTTAAGGGCCTTTTCATAGGGGTTCTCACTGGCCTGCTTGACAGAGGCGGTCACACGGGGCTTGTTGCGGTCCGAGCGGTCCACCTCCAGCACCTTCACCAGTACACGCTGGCCGGGCTGGTAGTGGCTGGCGGCGTCCACCCAGCGCTGATAGGACAGCTCGCGGAGCGGGATATAGCACTCTGCGCCGAACAGGTCCACAAAGATGCCCGCCCGGATAACCGACACCACCCTGGCCTCGGCACGGATGCCCTCATAAATCTGGTAGTTGCCGTCCCGGTCAGTACGGAAGTAGTACTCCCGGCGCTTCAGTGCCATCGCCTCCAGCCGGTTGGCCGCTACAACACCGCCTTCCTGGTCAATGCGCTTGACGATGTAATCCACCTCAGCGCCCAGCCGTTTGTTGAGCAGATAGTGAAGCACATCGCCCTTGGGCTGGTCACGGTAGTTCTCAGGCTCCTCGATGGCGTCCAGCACCGGGATGATGATCTTGAAGTCGCCGTGGTAGGTGACGGCGTAGCAAATCTCCGGATTGCTGGCCAGCCGTTCCACACCTTGGATAGTGCCGGTGAGGATCTTCTTTCCTTTGAACGACTCAACCAGGTCCAGCAGGTCGCTGCGCAGCTTATCGTTCTCAGTCTCCACAGTGCGCTCGGCATCAATGGACACCACCCGCGGGCCGCGCTGCCGGGGCATCCGCAGTTTGGGCCTCGTGCCCGCTGCCTGCTTCAGTTCGCTTTCGGGGTCTTCCAGGCCTGCCATCTCAGTCTGGCCGGCAACAGCGGACTCCGTCATGGGCGTCTCGGGCTGCTGCGGCGACATGTAGAAGGGCGGCGCAACCGCCTTCGGGGAGTCCGCGCCATCAGGAGCATCGCCTCCGGCGGCCTGGTCCTCTTCAGGAAGCTGGCCGTCAGAGGCCAGTGTCATCTCAGTCTGGGGAATACCGGCTTCAGCAGCCGCGTGCGGCTCCGATTCAAAGCCAGTCTGGGGGGAGGGGTTCCCTGAAGTATCGGCTTCGCTGCCCGGAGTCAGTTTAGAGCCAGCCTCCGCCGCCTCCTCTGCCTCCATGTCAGTCTGGGGAATGCCGGCTTCAGCAGCCGCGTGCGGCTCCGGTTCAAAGCCAGTCTGGGGGAAGAGGTTCCCTGAAGCACCGGCTTCGCTGTCCGGAGTCAGTTTAAGGCCAGTCTCCTCTGCCTCCAGATCAGTCTGAGGCGCGTCCGGGTCCAGCGTGCCGGTGTTTGCCAGTTCCAGATCGGACAGGCCGCCAGCAACGGTCTCTTCACGCTCGCCGTCAGGGGCCGCCAGCAGGGTCTCATCCTCCGGGGCGGCGCCTTCGCCGGCCACCTGCTTCTCACTGAGGTTTTGCTCCTTCAGTTCTTTCTTCGTGCGTCCCATAGTAAATGTCCTCCTTTAAAGTGTTTGATATACGAATAAAGCGCCCTCCAGATGGAAGGGCGCTGTTCGCCAATAATTAGTTTTTTGCGGGGGTCAAAAATCCATTGGCGGCCGGGAACTCTCATAGAGTGTCTTTGGTCGCCGCGCTGGTTTTTTGGGTGTTTTCTGGTCCTGCGGTGGTGCGGGCGGAGCCGATGCCTCCTCCGGCGGTGCCGGTTGATGCTGCGCGTCATCGGATTTGGGCGTGCCCGCGCCGGGATCGTCTGATTTTGGGGGGTTAGCTTTGGACTGCGTTTCTTCTGCAGCTGCTGGTTCCGCTTGAACGATCTCTGGTTCTGGTGGGGGGCTGTGATTTGACTTATAATCCAGAATGCTCGCTTTCACACAGTCCTTTGCAAATGGGTGGCCAGTATAGTCAAATTTCCTGGCTCGCAATACCTTCTGTCCGCGAATGATAATCAACAGCTCGTTGTTCGGCAGGCGCAGCACCTCGTCTGGTGTGAGCAGGCGGCGACGGCCCAGTCCTTCTGAATATCGGTATTGCGGAATCACCTGCGCCATAGCAATGCTCTGCCGCGTGGTCATAGTAGAGTTGACCTCCACGGTCATGTCGCCGCTGCGGCTGCTGAAGTACTCAGCTGAGACATCATCCGTGCAGCCAAGCATCAGTTGAGTATCTGCGTTGCCCACCAGTTCCGCCCAGAGATTGTTTGGATATCGGTTCTGGAGCTGGGGCAGGGACTGACAGGCCATGAGAATTTGCAGTGCCCGGGATCGGACCGTACTCAAGCGCCGCCCGAAATCCGGTATGATGCCGATATTGTTCATTTCGTCCAGTATGATGTTCACCGGTACCTTGCATCGCTGGTCCGGCGTACTGTCAGCATACCGCACCAGCTTTATGAACAGGAAGGCAAAGAAAAGGGATGACAGAAATTCCAGGGAGGAGTTCTGGTCGTCCAGGATGATGTAATATACGCATTTGGATTTGCCTGGTTCTGTGAGGTCGATGTCCGAGTGGCGGGTGATCTGCCGCACAGCCTCGCTCTGCAGTACCTGAAGCCGGGTTCCCAAACCCAGTATGATACCAGCGCGTACTGTATCGCTGCCCTGGCTGAAAAGGCTGTAGGGCGCCTTGGCGGGGTGGCTCATGGGCAGGCGGTCAAAAAGGGCGGTGAGCTGCTTTTCAGAGTTCTGGGTCAGCATCTGGTATACGGCGGGCAGGTTCCGCTCCTCCGGCTTGCGGCTGGCATCCAGGTCCACATAGAGGATAAGGCTTTTGAGCAGATTAGACTCGCCGTTATCCCAGAAATGGTCCCCCTTTTCTCCGCCGCGTGTATTGGAGATGATGACATCTGTGAGTACCTGAGCCATGAGAGTATCGCCGCCCAGGTCAAACATACAATTCCATGAGTCGCTTAGCTCCGGTTTAAGCAGGTTATAAACGCGGACAGTATAGCCATGTTTACGAAATAGCTCTACCGTATCGGCGTACATTTCCGACTTGGGGTCCGCCACAACGGCAGATTCTCCGCGCCGGATGCACTGGAACAGGGCTGGCCGGATTACGCCGCGGGATTTCATCGTCCCGCTGGCGCCAAACACTGCGATATGTTTGTTGAGCCTAGTGTCTTCTGGAAGGCAGATTACAGAGCCATGCTCGTTCTGTCCCAGTATGATGCCCTTAGCTTTGCCCGGACTGGCCACTTCCAGGATCGCACGCATTTCCTGGTCACCCATCCAGCCTGCGGTTCCATAGGTGCCCCGTTTGCTGCGGGAGAAGTTGCGTGGGTCCCGGTCCCGGCTGCTGAACCTGTCCTGCAGCCGGAGAAAGACGTAAATGCCCGCAGCCACAACAATGACGAGCAGGTCATACATGAGACCAGTGAGCGTGAGCCCATTTGCCCAGCAGTCCAGTATACCGGTTCTGATCGGAGCCATCGTCATTTCCCCGGCCATACCGCCACCTGACATCCACTGCACATAATTCTGATGCACCTGGCAAATCAGGCCGCCCAAATAGAACAGCAGCGCCAGGCCCAGAGCGGCGGCCAGTACGATGCCAACGATTCTAGTCCAATTTGATTTCACATAGAGGCCTCCTCCCATCTTCGATGGATTGGCGGATCAATGGATGACCCGCTTCACCTATGACAAACTTTGAAATTGGTTTTTCAGGGCTAAGAACAGGTTTTTCGCTTCATCTTCAGTCAGCGTGATGCCCTTACCGCATTTCTCCCGGCCGGGTGACCAGCTGCGAATATCATATTTCGGCTTCGCGCCGTTCCAGGACACAAGGTTGATTTCTTTCGTGTAACCGCTGTCGCTTTCAGACAACACAGCGATTTCAATGACAATTTCACTTTCGATATCCTTCACAATTGAAACAATCCTTTCCCTTGTCAGATAGAGTTTATTGCCTGTTTGCAGAGGACTGCGGCGCCTCACCAAAATCGACATACTCACCAATGATAGCCAATGCGCTGAAATAGCTGCCGCTGTTCATAACGAGACGCCACATTTGCTCCGCCTGTTCCTGTTGTCCCGCTCCCCGTAAAGTACGGTTGGCAATACACAGCAGATTATAAATGTCACCTTGCGCACCAAGGAGCGGAGCCACAGGCTTTTGGACTGGCAGGCATTCCGGGCATTCAATTTCCATGATCTGCAGAATGTAGTCCCGCATCCGCTGTTGGATATGTTGTGGGAACCCCGTATGGATGGAAGGCAAGGTATCCATATCCGAAAAAGACAGCCACCGCGTCATTTGCTCAACATCCGTTACTGTGACATACCGATACGGCTTCCTAAGCGGGCTGCCTATTCCAGTCGGACATGTGCATCGAATCCCCAGCGGCAGTTCATATCGAACGGCGATCCGCGCTTGCGGCATGGTCAAATACACCAGCTGTTCATTCCCGGTATAGCCGCTGCCTTCTGACCACATAGACTTGTGGTACTGAATCAGCTCTCGAAATGCGTTCAAAGCCGCTTCCTGGTCTTGTGTCATCGTGTACCCCTCCTAGTCCAGTTCTTCATCCATGTCTGATGTCTCGATCCCGAGAGCGGTTTCCAACGCCTCCAGAGTGATCTCACGCAGTTGGACGCGGCCGCCCAAGTAATCACGCAAAAACAAGGACTGCCAAGGATAGCACAGAACCTCAAACGGAACCTGAGAGTGTTCCAATGCCTGACGAAGCCTGACAAGACGGGCAATATCGCCGTCCAGGTGGGAGAGGATCAGGCTTGTATCCCTCTTTGCGTCACATTCCATCGTGCTGGGGGTGGGAAGCCTCCATTCCGGCGGAAACACCACCGAGAGCATTTGCTCATTCCAGTCTGGGAGCGTAAGAATCCGCAGCATCCGCATTCCTTGGTCGTTCATGGGGATATAGTGGATGTGCTGGTATATCCGGTCAAAACGCAGCTCCATCCGCCTGCTCTTATCTGACTCCAGCAAGGTCTGGAGCGCGACATCCATGCACTCACCCAAAAGTAGCGCATGGTCTGCCTGGGGGATGGCCGCATTCATCCTGGCCAGCTCGGTCAGGTGGTTGGCGGTCTTGAACTCTCCCATACCGCTCCACTTCATCACACTGCCTCGGGCATTGTAAACTGCATAGCAGATATCAGGGCAAAATAGTGCGCCAGTCAATCTGGTGAAAATGGTTTTGTTCATCTCGGTATTGTCCAGCCGCTTCAGACTGCGAGCAATATAAAAGCTGGGGCTGCCTGGCACAACCTGGCGTATCTCCTGCTTCTGTAATGCTGGCAGTACATAAGGGCGCACCTCAGCGCCAGCGCCCAGGCTGATGGCCAGCGCCTCGGCAACCCGATGATTTCGCTGTACATGAGCGTCATTACTGGAAAACCGATAAGCGCCATACATAGCCAGATAGCTGCTGAGGGCTGCCGGATGCAAGGACTGCAGGAGGGGAAGCGCACCCTTGCAGAGACGAATGGTGCGTCTCTCCCGCCGGCCGCTCACCGTAAGCAGCTTATATGAGCCAAGTACATCGCCCTCCAGCGAGCGGACTTCATGGGGCGACTCCAGCCGGTGCACCAGCTTTTCAAGCGACCGCTCGCTCCCTAGCAGATGCAGGGACTGGGCAGGGAACTCTCCCACTGCTGACAACACTGTAAGGAGCCGCCACACATGACTGCCGGGGCGCAGTGTGACCATTATTGCCCCTCCTCCATATCGTTGGTATTTTCGGCAACGGGCGAACTCTCTTTGCCGAAATCGGGCCGCTCCGGCCGCCGCTTCCCGCTGGACTTTTCAAGGATTTTCCGGCGGTTGGAGTGTGTGCGTGTAAAAGGCTTCAAAAAAGGCTCTTTTGCGCCCATTTTTTTAGAGCTGAATCGGCCGGGTTTCATATAGTTTTTCCTCCTTCAAATCGTTCATTTTTTCCGCCTCAAGCCAGCGGGGAAAAAGCTCTTTGGGAATTACATAAACCTCCGTCAAATCCTGATCTCCCATTGCGCTGCAGTAGAAGTGAGCGCATCGGAGCGGCGCATCGTCTGGCAGCAAGTACAGGGCCACGATGTCTGTAACCATGTTTTGCTCAATGTTGTCATGGTCACGGCAGGCACGCTCCGGCCGATTTCGGTCATAGATATGCCGGTAAGCCAGCACACAATCGACGTAGTGAGTGGGTGGCTTACCGGCAAAAAATCTTCGCATTGCTGGATATAAGTATTCTTGAATGTAAGTGGGGGACCCGCTGCCCTTTTTGGGAAGCAGGGCGGGAATGCGCAGGCAAAACCAGCCGAGTTCCCCATATCCCATCTTTACCGGGATAGTGCCTTCCATCGTTTCCTCCAACACCTCCAGCGCCTTGGGATGTCCAGTGTAGGCAGGTAGGACCCGCGCCAACAATGCCAGTTTCTCAACCTCGGCTTCAAATGCGAAAGCGGAACCGAACGCGGCGGGCATGTCCTTTTTCGCAACCAACTGCTCGGTTCGGGCAAACTCCATATTGGCGCGGTTGAGCCGGCGCTGGGCGGCCTCCAGACATCGCGCAAAATCAGAGCGTGGCATTGCGCCGTCCTCCTTCTTCTGTATAGAAGCGGACCTTCGGCACCTCCTGCCCGGCATAGTCCACAGTAGCAAACAGACAGGGGGCCGAGGGCAGCACCAATTCCTGCGCCATGGCGATATGGGGAAGCACAAAGATGTACTTCAATTCTTCCTGCGGCTGAAGCAGGCGTGCCAGGTGTTGCTCCCCGTCATACAGAACCACGATCTCATACCCAGTTTCTTCTTTAAGGAAGAAAAGCTGGGACGGATAGGTGGCGGGATAATGCGCCATGGGATCGACTCGGTCAATAAATTCCAGCAGTACCCAGACAGCCAGGATAATACGCTGGTCCGGTTGGGTCAGCGCATCGACCCCCACATAGTAGCCGCCAGCAACATCGGAGATCATCAGATCCCGTTTAAGCCGTTGGATAATCCGCTCCGCCTTGGCTGGCGGTTGATCTTTCAGCAGGCGAATCACCTGCGTTTTGGCCAGTGCCCCATATTGGGTCAGCCAGCGTATGATATGCTGTTCTTCTTGCAATAGCATGGTGGTCACCTCGTTATATTAAAATGAGTATTGCGTCTAAAAATGTGTATTCTGGCCACTATGTGCATTTGCGGAATAGCCTGCGTCCAATACCCGGTCGAGGTTAGACAGCAAGAGGTGTACCGCATCCGCATCCAACTGCGTTCCAGCACGTTGTTCCAGCGTGTGCCGCACATCGCCATTGTCCCAAGACGCTTTGCGGAACGTGAGGGCATCAAAGGTATTGACAACAGCAATTAATTTCGTGTGAGGATGGAGCTCATGCCCATGCAGGCCCCAGTAGCCGCTGCCATCCAGGTATTCATGGTGCTGGTAGGCGACAATGGCCGCAGTGCTTAAAATGGTCTCTGTCCCTTCAAGAAGCTCTTTGCCGAGGGTGGTATGGGCCTTCACCAGGGTTTGCTCTCGGGGGGATAAAGGCTCAGGGGTATGGAAAATTCTCTGCGGAAGAGCGGACTTGCCAATATCGTGGAGCAGGGCGGACTGTGCGATAGTAGTTGCTTCGGGACTTGACACGCCTGAAGTTTCAGCCAGCAGCTTGCTGATAGCCGAAACCCTGCGGCAATGCAGCTGTTCCTCCCGGCGAAGTGGTGTAAGAAAATTCACGGGGTCCCATCCTTTCTTAAAATTTACTCTGTAGTGTCTGATTCAGGGGCCTCTGCCTCTGCAGGAATGATTCCACGTTCTGCGGTCTCGGCTACCGATTGTAGTTCAGACAACATGGCCTCCAATTCTGCGCGGTCAGTGGTGATCATCTGCTGTTCCTCATGAGATGCTTTGATGATGACGGGGACTTTGTTGCTGTTGCTGGATAGCAGTGCTTCGCCGCGTTCAAACTGAGTAATACTGCGCAGTTCGGTTCGAGAGAGCTTCAATACGTCCTTTACATACTCCGCTTCATCTGGCTCCAGATTCAAAATGAGTTTGGTCTTACTGTTATTAAGGATCGCCCGGCCATAGCGGCCATCCTCCAGTCCGAAGAAGTCGGACAGGTCTTGGGTTGCCGCCAGGGCGCCGCCGCCATAACCACGGATGATTTTGAATATCTCCAGACAAAATTCAGCGGCCTGCTTGTTTGCAGCGCCGCCGATCAGCTTCCATATCTCGTCGATAAAAACCATTTTCCGTTTGGTACGGTCTGCCTTTACCTGGTCCCATACATAGTCCAGCGCAATCATCATGCCCACTGGGAGCAACTTCCCTTTGAGTTCTGAAATATCCAGTACCACATATTTGTTATCCAGGTTTACATTGGTCTGCTGGTTGAAGCTCTGGGCGCTGCCAGTAACGAAGCGGCTGACGATAGTGGCCAGCCGTGTAGTAAGCGCGTTTTCCTTCAAATTGATGTAGAGATCGCCTAGTATGGGCATGGGACGCATAGACCGCCTATCCGCATCCATATAGAGCGAGGCATTGTCATGTGTGATGCCAAACTGGGCATAGGTCTTAATCAGTGCCTCGTCCAGCATCTGTTCCTCCTCATTGCTCATATCTGGAATCAAGAGCGAGAAGAAGATCATCAGCTGCTGGATTTTCTTGGCCAGCATGGAGTCAATATCGCTGTAGTCCAGTTCGTCGATCAGTTCCATCTCCGGGGTGATAGTGGGCCTGATCTCCATTACATTGATACAGGCTGCGGAGCCGGGTGCCAACTTAATATAGGAGCCGCCAACTTTATGACAGGCTCGTTTGAACTCGTGCCCCTTCAGAGGGGCAAGGATGAAACACTGGATCCCCCGCATCCGCATACGCAGAGCCATGACCTGCATAGTATAGGTCTTCCCGGCCCCGGATGTGCCGCAGATGGTGAAGTTGGCATTTTTGTTCACCTTGGTGTTGAATGGGTCCACAATGCACAAGGAATTGTTATGACGGTTAAGGCCTAACAGGATCCCATTGTCATCGGAGAGTTCAAAGCTGGTGAACATGTAGGTGGAGGCGGCCCCACTGGTCAGCACATTTCGCTTGGATTTGCGCTCCAGGCTGGCATCTATGTTGAGAAACGGCATGGTGGAACGCAGCGCGGCCTCCTGTTGGAACATACAGTCTGACACTTGGATATCCATGGACTTCATCAAGTCGGTCATTTGCTGCTTACGCCAGAATAGTTCTTCATAGGAGGCCCCGGAGATGGTGATAAACACCGACATATAAAACAGGTCCTCATTCCGGCTGGACAGCCCCTGCTTGATGTAGTAGCCCGCCTGGATCGAGCCAGCCAACTCCTCGTAGTCCGTGGAGGTGTCCTGCAACTCCCGCAGTTTGGTGCGGTTGAGTCGGATACGCTGTGCTACCCGGTCAATGGTTTTGCCTCGAATCTCCCGACGCAGATGCAGGTCGATATCCACGCCTTCGCCCGCATTGATTAGGGAGGACATCCAGCCGCCCCGCACCTGTTGAGGAAACCCGTTTTTTCGGATGTAGAGATAGGTGTAGTAGGACCCATCCATGACAATGTACCCTGCATGGGTCAGGTCCAGCCCCCGGGGAGCGACAAAGTTGACTGCTCTGATCCTGGGAACAGGGTCTACGCCGATAACTCGCTTTTTCGCTGTCATTGCGTCTACTACTACTCGATTAAGCCGGTTTTGGAATGGGTCATCCACACAGGAACGGCGGTTGAAGTACATATACAGCACTTCCGCCACGAAAGTGTCTTCATCTTTAGGCTGGACAATGCTGTTGCCGCATTGTGCAAAGTAGGTACGGGCGTTCTGCGCCGCAGTCTGGAGCGCAGCATATATCTCGCTGTAATCCGCGTCAACCTGCCTGCGGCTGGCCGCCTCATACTGGAAAATCAAGAAGAACCGCCGGGATAACGCCTCCCGGCTGCCTTCTTCCCGAATAAAACGGATTGTTCCCTCGCCCAGTGTGCGGCAGGCAGCCACTTCCTCCTGCTTTAAATCTTCTTTCAGCCCGGCAATGTACTTATCCGAGTCCGCCCGGCGGGTGACGGATTTGAACTGCAGGCGCATGGGGGATATTTTCAGCCAGCTGGCGAAGGTGGAGATAATGCCCCACTGCTCCTCATTTGAGCGCAGGAGGAAGTTGATTGGTTCAATCTCCAGTATTTTGATATAGCGGCCATCGCTGGTTTCAACGATGCCGTTTTTGATTTCTTTTAGGGGAATGAAGTCCTGAACAAATTCCAGCCTTCTTTCCTTTTGGGGCGGTGCCCGCCTTTTTTGATGCCGGGCCCCTCTGTTTTGTGATTGTGCCATAGCGATAGCCTACCCTCCTATAGTGAAGTGTCCTTCGCCGCATCCAGTATAAGGCGATGTGGGTAACGTACTGGAGCAGTGAGTCGCCGCCCAGTCCCATCAGTGCAAATATGGTCAGCGGCAGTAAAGTGACTGTCATCATGGTCACCTTCGCAGTGACAGGCAGATGCAGCCACATTAGCTCCGGGTATCCTACCAAAACCAGCAGAACGCCAGCCTCTACCGTGTTCCGCACTTCCAGCAGTCCGCCCAGCAGCTTGCCGGAGTCGGTATAGTTGGGCGGTATCGTATAAATGTTGCTGTATTCTCTGTCATCAGCCATCGTGGACTCCTTGTTCTGAAATGATAGGGGTGAAGTCCGCCTCCAGGTCAATATCCTTCCTGCGGCGGAACTGGGTTACATAGGTAGGCGAGTTAAGCGCAACTCCGCCAGCACTGCTGGAACAGTGGACCCACATCTGCTTTCCATCAGCGCTTCGGCCAGCGTAAAGAAGCACATGGTTGACAGGCACGGTTCCTGGTGCAGCCATAAAGCCGATGTCGCCGGGCAGTAGTTCTGCTTCTGTGATTGCGTATGTAGTGTCCCACTGGCTCCAGGAGCCATCCAGCAGGCTGATGCCCAACGCTGTCTTATACACCCAGTCTGTAAATCCGGAGCAATCCAATCCATATGGACGGATGGTGCCTGAACTACTGGATCCCGCCGCAGTTACCAGCCGCGGAGTGTTCCACGCCTCGTTCCAGCCAGGGGCGCTTTTACCGCCCCAAAAATACGGAACGCGGCCTACCAGGGATAGCGCCGCCCGCATTAGCTCTTTCCGGGCGCCGCTGCACGTCAGACTGTTTAAATACGCATTCAGCTCAGTGTCTGTAATAGGAGGCACCATACCGTTGGTCAGTGTTCCATACATGGTCATTTTCAGGGCATTTGACATGTTCAGAATCGCTTCACCGCAGGTAATGTTGAACTGGCTGTACTGCGCATCTGTATCAATGCCAAAGGCGGTCAGTATAACGGACTGGTCAAAGGGATGGATTGTACAGACGACATATTTAACCGTCTTCGTTTCCGGCTCGCCCCCCTCCCCCTCTGCTGGGACTGTTACCTGCGTTTCCTTCTCTTCATAGGTAACAGCGTACATCTGGCCACGGACAGCTTGGAGTTTCGCTTGAAGATCGCTTTTGGAAGTGCCTCTCTGTTCTAGGGAAGCGGAATAGGCGGCTAACGTATAGCAGGTGTCATAATCTGTGGAAATGAGACCATTATTGACCAGCGCCTCCATAGACAAGTCATAGTCATATCCACCAGCAGCGATGATTTGCTCTACTCGTGCCAGAGCGTCATCGTACCCGCTTTGGATGCAAGTGGAGACAGTTGTAGAGAGGTCATCAAAATTAGCAACCAAATCTGTGGGGCCGTTGATGTCTACTGTATCCGGGTCAAGGTGGAAAATGTTGTTGGTTACAATGGACGGCAGGGAAACGACTGTAACGATAATAAAGAGCAGGAACAGGCAGAAAAAAACCAGGATCTTAAATAAGGTGTGCCGCAGGGACCATGCCGCAGAGAGCACTGCGCCCCATGGACCGCCCGCAGCGGTTCCTGCGGCAATTTCAGCTGCAGCCTTGCCGCCCTCAACACTGGCTTTTACTGTCGCGGCGGCTGCATTGGCGGCCGCTTCACCCGCTGTACCTGCCGCAGAAGCGGTCCCTGCTTGTTTTGCCGCCTCTGCAATTTTTTGTGCGCCTCGCAGGTAGTTGTCCTGACCATCACCCAACTGTTGCTGGTCATCGTACATAACGGTCATTCCTCCTAATCATAAAGCGGAGGCGGGCATATCAAGCGATATGCCCGCCATAGGATCACGTTTTCTTTTTGGGTGTTTTGCGTTCTCGTGCTGGGCGGCGAGCAGGTTCTGCATACCGCACCGGCGTTGTCTTATAGCGTACGGTTTCAATATTGATGGTCTTCAGCTCATCCTTCTCATAGACAGGCTTGCCATCCTGATAGACTGGCCGCCGCTCCACCGAGGGCGTCCCAGAAATCGCGTACCATTGGCCGCCGCCGCTGTCTTCAAAGACATGGTGGTCACCTCGGGGCGGCTGATACATGGTCCGGTCATAGAAAGCTGTTCCAGATCCATCTTCATGACGCACTTCCAGAATGCCATCCTCGGCTCTGGAGCTGTCAACAGAAACAACTGGACGCTCGAAGCCTGGCATGAACTGGCCGAACAAGGCCTGGTTATAGGCTGCGATGTTCCCCGTTTCACACGGCGCATCGACCCGCCCACCGCTGAACGAAGGCGGATCGGGCATGGGCGTACTTCCAGACGGGATACTTGCGCCCGCATCGCCTGCAGGGATACTCGAAGCTCCACCGTCACATGGAACCCCAGAAGGCATTTCACCTATACCGCCGCCAGAGATGCCCGACGGCAAATCGACTGTGCTGCCAGCCGGGTTATTGACAGAAGCGTTAGAAGCCGGTCCATCTGGAATACTGCCAATGGAAGATTCAACAGGTATTTCAGGCCCGTTGGAGCCAGCAGGAGCACCAGAGATATTACCGTTTGTTCCAACGCCTGCTCCAATGTTTGCTCCAACGCCTGCTCCAGGATCAATAGAGAGTTCAGATTCAGCGCCAGTATCGAATTGAGGTGTGGCCGCATGGGGGGTCATAGCGTACCAATCCAAACCGTTGGCACCTTGAATCGTCTCATGGGGTGCATCCGGCTCCTGATAGTGAGCACTGCTGTACCATGTGGCGTTGCTGCCATCCGGGTAACTGGCTTCCAATGTACCCTCACCTGACTGGCGCAGCAACGTGCCTTCAGGTGCGCTGGGGAAGGCCTCGGAGACTTGGGCAGCTTCAGACTGATCGCCAGTGAAGGCAGGCGGGGCATAGAATGCACCCATACCCTCCCCAGATGCAACTTGATACCACTGGCTGCCATCCGCTGCGTTCACAACGGTATGAGGGGTCTCCGGCTTGTCATATTGCGCGGAGTTGAACAACTCCACTTTGGACTGCTTTCCGTCCGATCCGGTGGCGGTCGTGCCGATGTGCCCTCCTGTAATCTGTGTATTCGAGTATGTCATGCCAGCGGTTGGTCCGTTTGCAAGCTGCGGCATATAAGTTGGCAGGCTGCGATCCGCAATCTCACCAGCGATTGTTCCAGAGAACTTGGCTGGTTTACTGGCCACAGAGGAGATAGAGTCGGCAGTCAGTGTGGCGCCGTTGCGGGCAGCTATACCGCCAAAAGCCCGGCCTACGAAACCAACACTGCCGCCTGCGCCCATACGGGAGCCTCCATCTACTACCGCGTCCCGAACAAAGCTGTTCGGTTTGTAGCGGCTTGCAAAACCAGAGAGGATGCCGCCAGTGCCGGTAGTTGCCCCTGCCGCACCACTGGCGCCACGGCCAGCTCCGCCGAATGTGGAAGAAGCATTTTGACCGCTGCCTTTGGAAAAACCGGTGATGACACGGGCTGCCATCAGCATTTCCATGCCCATGCTGCTGCCGGTTTGAGCAACGGAAAGTCCTAGTGCTGCCAGGTGGCTGTCACATTTTTGAGCAATTTTCAGTAATGCCAATGCACAGAACAGCCACAGAAAAATACTGCCTCTGCCAGTAGTCAGCGCCCCTCCATTAGCAATGAATTGTCCCACAGAGGAGTTGAAAGCACGCAGGAACCAAACATTAAGTACCAGCAGGAGCAGTTGAGAGCCCACCATGCGGCACCACGACTGGAATACGCGGGAGGTTGCCTTGGAGGCGCCCATTGAGTAGGCCAATGGCGAAGTGTAGCAAAGAACCCCTACCAGGACATAGCGCTCTACTGTCTCCAACAGGAGTTTGAAATAGTTCCATGCCAATGCTATCATCATGATGATAAGCAGCAGCAGGCCAACGACCGACACCATCGACACGAAGGTGACCAGCCCATTGCTCAGTGCTTGCTCAATTCCTGCGAAGGTAAAATCGCCGGGATCCATCGCCGAGTCCATGAGCGCAAGGTATGGAGCTCTCGCAATATCCAGCACCATACTGAACACGGGCTTGGAATATGCAATGAGCACAGCGAAAATGCCGCCTCGAATCAGTAAATGCCAGGGGTTTTCAGCCTCAGTGAGCGGACCGCCAAACGCTCGAAAGAGCTGCCATACTACTGTCAGGAACAGAATGGCCCAGGCGGTATATTGGATGATGTTATAAGCACTGACAACAAAGGGAAAATACTCCTCCATCGCCGTCATATCGGTGCCAAGGGCGTCCAAGAAGAGGCCGGATACAGCATCCATCAGCTGCGTCATGATGCTGGCGACCCAGTTTGCTATACCTTCAAATATCCAATCTAGCATATACAGTTACCTCATGGTGCGGCGGGGACAGCCGGATTGGCTGTCCCCGCCGGGGGTGGTTGAGTAATTAATATCCAGTACGGGGCAGTGTGGGTGTGGTAGTCTTGTTGTAGATGATGGTCACCCAGCGATCAACAGCCATAACCCAGTTGCCTTGCCAGAGTCCACCCACATCAGTCTTATTTGCAAACCGATACTCATGAGCCAGTCCCGGCAGAACCTTACAGTAAATAGAAGGCTTCTGTAAGTGGGTAAACCCGGCCGGTACACGCCCGAACAGGAACATGACCTCAGTGACATATTCGTTGCTGGCCAGCCCCAGTGCTGCGGAGGACGCATCCAGGGTATGACTTTGGGATGTATTCAGGTTATCCGCCAAAGTGCGGTAGTCACTGCTGGTATTCGTCCGATAGACCACCTTGTAGCTGAGCCGTCCGGTCCAAGTGCCAGTAATGATCTTTTCCAGCCGGACAGCATCCGTCGGAAGCGTATCCCGCCAATAAAAGTTGTCCAGAGGAACCGTAGAGTGGTTGGCAATATCCGAGAAGTCATAGCGGATCGCTTGGCCGGGAACCACTTCTTTGTATCCGCTCTTATGGACGGAGACATTGGTGAAGACGCTGGTGTTCCGCACCTCAATCTGGACGATCTGCCCCTCATGCTCCAGGTAGACGGTAACAGGCTCGCTGTTTACAGAATAGTAGGGAGGTGCTGTTACTTCCTTCACAGTGTACCGCTCCAAAGGCAGAAGCTTAGACGCTGCCAGGCCATTCTTGTCGCTCTTGACTGTATCAACCAGGCGATTGGCCTTGTCATAGATTTCAAACACAGCGCCCTCCAGCGGAGTACCTGCGGGGAAGCCGTTGATGGGGTTGTCATCAGCAGATTTTTTCCAAATCTGAATCTGGCCCATAATCGGCGTGTTTTTCCAGGTGATCTCCGTTGTTTCGCCGGGCTTGATGTAGAAAGTCTTGAGCTGAGTGTCCGCAATATAGCCCTTGTTCTCCATTTCACGAACATAGATTTTACCGGAGAAATCAAGGCTGTCCAGATAGACATAGCCATTCTGGTCAGTGGTCACCTGATCAATGGGCTTCTGATTGCCGTCGTAAATCAAAAAGCTCACACCATAAATTCCCTTGCCAGTAACACTATCAACCTTATGGATCATGAGTCCGGAAAAGGCTTTGTTGGTTACTGTCAGCGTTGACACTTCGTTGTCCTTTATAGTAAAATAATGAGGTGTTGCATCGACCTTGAAACCCTTTGCGGATTCGATTTCAACCGCATAGTAATTTCCGGCATCCAAGGAAACGTGAACACGGCCATTGGTGTCCGTGGTGACAGTATCCACAAGGCCGCCGTCCATCTTCCGAATTTCAAATGTTACATTGGCAAGCCGTTTGGTCTTGTCACTTTCACTGACTTTAATCAGTTCCAGACCGCCTATAGGGGTGTTATAAAATTTAAGGGTCTGAGCATCCCCGACCTTGATCTGGATAGTCTTGGGTGTAGTGTCCAGTACATAGCCATCCAAGCTGCGGATTTCCTTGGCGATAATGGTTACACCGGGTTCCAGACCCTCGATCACGATCCGGCCATTTTCATCGGTGGTGTATTCGCCGTTGGCGCTGCCCAGCACCTGCCCATTGGACTCGGTAACCAGGAAGGTTACGCCCTTCAACGGAGTGGTGGTGCCAGTGATGTACTTTTCGATGACCAGCCGGGTCTTGGGGTCATTCTCAAAATCGAGATTATTTCCGCCGCCGCTGCCAGTGGAGCCGCCGGAACCGCTGCCGCCGGTATTACCGGAGGAGCTGCCGCCCGCGCCGCTGGTCAGGGTGTTGCCCGTCCCGTTCCGGACCACAATGGTCTGGGGGGTGCTGTTGAGGACATAACCACTTGGGACTTTGGTTTCCGTGACGACCACGGTGCTGCCAGGAATCAGGCCGGTGACTGTCACCGTGCCGTCCTTCCCAGTGGTGAACTTCCCAATCAGGCTGCCATCGCTGTACTTGACCGTAAATTCGGTGTTGGGTACCGGCTTTCCAGTGACGGAATCCACCTTCGAGATGGTCAGACTGCACAGAGGGTCGTTGTAAAAATAGAGGGTCTGAGTGTCGTCAGGGGTAACCTCCACAGTCTGCGACCGGTTGGCCCCATGGATGGTGTAGCCATCAATGCTCTGCACCTCCGTTACGACCAGAGAACCCACCACGCTGTTGAGAATAATCTGCCCATTTTCGTCGGTGTAGTATAGGCCGTTGGAGCTGACCTTCCCATCCTCGTCCGGGAGGAAGCTGCCGTTGGTGGTGGTGATCTTAAAGGTAACGCCCTCCAGGGGGACCTTCTTATCCACAGAACTACGTTTATTGATAATAAGGCAGCCCGTCTTGGCGTTCTCAAAAATCAGGCTGTTGGCGACGCCCTGCTTGATCTTGATGGTCTTGGGGGTGGGGTCTTTGACATACCCGTTGGGGGCCTTTTCCTCGGTCACGATGACGATTTGACCGGGCTGGAGGCCGGTGATGGTGATAAGGCCGTTGCGGTCGCTGGTGTACCGGCCGTTGTTGGTGCCGATGGCGGCGCCGTCTTCGTCGGTCACATGGAACACCGCACCGGGCAGCGGGGTCTTGTCCGTGCTCTGCTTCAGGATGGTGAGGGAATTATCCCGCTTGTTCCAGAAGGTGAGACTTTGCACCTCGCCGTCCTTAATGAGAATCTTCTGGGGGGTGCCGTCTAGCACGAACCCCTCCACCGTCTTGATCTCCCTTGCGATGACAGTGGTTCCCGGCTCCACATCGGACAGCACGATCTCTCCGGCCTTGTCGGTATAATAGATCCCGTCGTCGGGGCCTACCGCCGCGCCGCTGCCGTCGATGACCTTGAAGGCGACGCCGGACAGGGGTTCATAATCCGTGCCCTCGATGTACTTTCGGATGACGAGGGTAGTGCCGGGGGTATTGTAAAAATGGAGCGTCTGGACGTCGTTGGGGTTGACTACCACCGTCTGGGTCTTCTCCGCCGGATCAATGGTGTACCCAGGGATGGTCTTGACCTCAGTGACCACCAGCGCACCCACAACGCCGTTGATGGTGATTTTCCCATCCCGGTCCGTCATATAGATGCCGTTGCTGCTGATCTGTCCGTTTTCATCGGGGACAAACTCACCCGTGGCAGTAGTCACCTTAAAGGTAACGCCGGCCAACGGCTTGTTGGTGACAGAATCCCGTTTGTCGATGACCAATGTGCCCGCCTTGGAGTTGGTCACCACCACAGTTTGGGTGTCCCCATTGGCCCCAATGACCACATTGGTGCTGGGAGAATCCATGACATAGCCTGCCGGAGCCTTGATTTCAGAAAGTACATAGGCGCCGGGCGCGAGATTGGTGATCCGGATTTCGCCCTGGGAATCGGTAGTAAAAATGCCGTTCTGGGTAAGCGTACTGGAGCCAATCACACCGTCCAGACCCACTTCGCAGCCGGCCGCTGTGGTGATGCGGAACTCCGCCCCGGGGAGCGGCTTGTTGGTGGCGCTGTCCCGTTTCTGGACAATGAGCTGGCCCTTGGGCTGGTTTTTCATGGTCACGCTGACCGTCTTGCCAGCCTGGATCACCACAGTTTGGGACTGGGTATCAATGAGGAATCCCGCCGGCGCCTTGGTTTCCGTGATGACCACGCTCTTTCCGGGCGTCAGGCCCTCGATGCGCACCTCGCCATTTTCGTCCGAACGGTAAACGCCGTTGGAATCCCCAATGAGGCTGCCGTCCGAGTAGGCCACCTTGAACTCCGCGTTCGCCAGCGTTACACTGGGGTTGACACTGCACACCTTCCGAATGAGGAGAGAGCCGGTGGGCTGGTTGCGGAACTCCAGGGTCTTGGTCTCGTTGGACTCGATCTTGACCGTCTGGGGCACATCGTCTAAAATGTACCCAGGCTTTGTCCGGGTCTCCTTGACCACCAGCGTGGTCCCCGGCATGATGTCGGACACCAGGATGGAACCCGCGCTGTCGGTGGTGAAGTAGCCGTTGCTGTTGCCCACAACAGCGCCGTCGCTGGTGGTGATAAAGAACTGAATATCACTCAGCGGCTCGCCGGTGATGCTGTCCACCTTTTTGACCAGGAGGGACCCGTACTTGCTGTTGGTGAAGGTGAGGGTAATGCAGTCCTGCTCCTTGCCACTGATGTAGGCAGTCTGCGGGGCGGTGTCCATGACATAGCCGTGGGGGGCGGAAATTTCTTCCACCACATAAGTTCCAGCATCCAAGCCGGTGATCACGATATTTCCGTTGCTGGAGGTCTGATACTCCCCGATGATGGTGCCGCCGCTGCCGGAGGTCCCGCCCAGGTAGCGGACGCGGAACCAGGCGTTCGCCAGAGGCGCGCCGGTATCCGAATCAATTTTCCGGATGACCAGGGCGGATTTTGGGATGTTCTCAAAGGTCACTTCCACGGAGGTGTCATGCTCAATATAGATGGTCTGCTCGGAGGGCTCTTTGAGCATGAACCCTGCCGGTGGCTCTACCTCGACGATTTTGTACCAGCCCGTGTCCAGGTTGTCCAGGTGGATGATGCCGTTTTCATCGGAATAGTAGTAGCTGTTGGTCAGCTGCTGATAGGTGCCGTTCTGGTTCTTGTCCTTGGAGACCCAGATTTCAAATTTAGCGCCCTTGATCCCGTCCCCGACGATGGAATCTACCTTATAGATGGTGAGTCCGGGCTTCTTTTCGTTCTCGATGGAGACCTCGGTGGTCTTGCCGGGGCGCAGGTAGACCTCATGGGGCGTGGGGTCCAGGATGTAGCCCGCCGGGGCCTGTTTTTCCGTGATGATGTAATAGCCTTCGGTGAGGTGCTTCTGAGGCACAGTGATCGTGCCGTCCGCACCTACGGGGAAGTCACCGATCTTCACACCTGCCTTGGTCTTGACCTCAAAAATAGCGCCAGTCAGGTGCTTGCCCGCAATATCCACCTTCACGATTTTCAGGGTGGGCCGCTGGTAGTTCTGGAACTCCACCTGGGCCTCCTTGTTGGGGAACAGGGTCACGGTCTGAGGCGTGGTGTCCAGAATGTAATTCTCCGGAACGCTCTGCTCAGTGACGGTATATACCCCCGGCAGGAGATCGGTGATGACCACTTTCCCATCGGGCCCCGTGGGCTTAGTGGTGATAGTGGGGCCGTCCGCGCCCCGCAGGGTGAAGGTCACGCCTTGAATGGGATCGCCGGTATCCTTGTCCCGTTTGCTGATAATCAAACTGGGCCGCCTGTCATTTTGCAGATGGATCTCGGCGGTCTTGCCCGGGGACAGCTCCACATGGTATTCAGTGGTGTCCAAAATGTGATCGGGCAAGGTGGCGGTTTCCACCACGGAGTAAATTCCAGGCTCAAGGCCCTCCACCAGAATCTCACCGCCGTTCTGGGTAGTGCGGTCGATGGAGTGGCTGGCGTCCCCTATCGGAGTGATCTTAAAGGTAACACCATCCAATGCAGACCCGTCCGCGCTGGTTTTGATCAGCCGCAGGCCGGGCTTTTTTGTATTCGTGAACACAAATTCAGCGGTGTCGTTGGCTCGCAGGTGGATGATGCGCTGGGCGTTGTCCACCACATAGCCGGGGCACTCCAGCTCCGTTACCTCGTAGGAGCCGGCGGGGAGATTGCTCAGGTCGATCTCGCCATTTCCGTCCGTGACAAACTCCTGGGGGCCGTAGCTGCCGTCGATGGCCCGGATGCTGAACTTCACACCAGGAATGGTTTTGGACGGGTCAGAGCTGTCAACCTTCACCAGTTTCATGCCGGGCTTGGTATCATTGAAGAAAAACAGCTCCTTAATGCCACAGCCAGCAGTCAGCTCAATCTCCTGGGGAGCGGTGTCCTTGATGTGGCTGTCGTCCCCGGTGTCCACCTCGACTGCCCGATAGGTGCCCGGCTCGATGCCGGTCAGCAGAATCTCACCGCTGGCGTTTGTCTCATAATGCCCCAGAGAAACGCCGTCCCGGAAAATCTCAAAGGTGACGTTCGCCATGGGCCTATGGCTCTGCCGGTCATATTTCACGATTTTCAATCCGACTTTTGCCAAATTCTTAAATACCAGGGGCCCAGCGGGGATGGGATTGCCGTTGGCATCCAGTTCCAGCTTGATCTGCTGGACCTCGGTGGTAGGCTCGTAGTTGGGGGGCGGGACCAATTCCGTTACAGCGTACTCACCGGGCTTGATATACTTCCCGGACGCCTCGGTGGGGTCCCACCACTGCACGCTCTCCAACACGCCAGCTTCATCGGTGTCAAACTCATACACGCCGTTGGTGACGGAGCTGAACTTGAAGGTGGCGGGGCCGACGCCGGTGTTGGTCAGGGCGTCCCGCTTGAACAGGAGGGCTTTCCCTGGCTCGGGGATGCCGCCGTTCTCGATCCCGTTTGCCGGTCCAACCTGGACTGCTCCCGCCGCCGTGCTGTTCTCTGGCGCTTTGCAGGTTACGGTAAAGGGAGAGGCCAGCGGGGTACAGCCTGCTGGTGCTTTGGTCTCCTTGACATACAGGGTCACGCTTCCGCCGTCCTCCACGATGTTGGGAACGGAGGTGCTGGCAGTGCCGTCAGATCCAGTGGTCATTACGGCCAGCGGTGTGCCACTGCAAGAGGGATCGGCGTAGACGGAGAACTCCGCGCCGGAGAGGGGCCGCTTGTCCGCAGCGGCGATCTTCTTGAGCTTCAGGTAGACGGGTTTCTTCTCGGTAATAGTAGTGCCATTGGTAAAGGTCACCTTAGAGGCTCCACCGCTGCTGGTGAATTTCTTGGCGGACATATCGGCGGTTCCGCCGGTGCCGGTGATGTCGGTCAGGTAGGTGGGGTCGTCCTCCACTACCTCAAACCGGAAGGAGTCGTCCGCAACAAAGCTAATATGGATCGTTTCATTAGCCTTTAAGGTAAATTTTAGGCCGTTTCCAGTTTCTGTGACAGGCATATTTGCGGTATAGCTGGTTGGAGCGCCTGTAGTATAGGTTACAGTAAAGCCCCAGCTCCCCCCGGCGGGGATGGAGCCTCCGGCCTTCTTGGTCACCTCCAGGAACAACCCTGTGGGTTCGGGCCGCTCGAAATTGAACGGACTGAGAATGTGGAGGCCATAGGACCGCCGCTCAGAAAAGATAGTGTCTCTGATTTTGGCGGCCTTTGTGATGCTGTCCACGAAGCTGTCCGCCTCGGTAAAGCCGTTAGTGGAACACAGCTCCTCGCCGGTGGGGACTCCGCTGCTGTCCAAAGGATACTCCAAAAACTGAGTTTTCTTCTGGCGCATCCACTGGGCCATATTGCGAATCGTTGAGGACTGATCGTAAATCAGATTACCCTTAGTTGTGGATTCGCTGTTATAGAGCGAGTAGGCCATCATCTCCCGCAGGGTATAGGCACGTCGAAGACCATCCGGGTCCACGAAAACCCCGCCAGTCTCAATAATGACCCGGTACTTGGTGCGCAGGTTGCCATTGGAGTCATGGACATACTCAGACCAATTTTTGATAGCGTCATCCTTGCTCCAGCCGCTGTTGCTGCTGGTTGCACTCAGGCGGCCCAGCAGATATAAAAAGGCGTCGTTGGGTTTGTAGACCTTGTAGAGATTGCCAGGAGTAACGGGCTTAGGATCGGTGCCCCACATGGAGGTATAGTCGCCATCCACCCAGCCAGTGGACCATTTGGAGCTGTTGCAGTGGAACATCTGCTCCTTCTGCGTGTCTGTAATCCCGGTGGCCGCCTGAAACTCGTCAGCAGTGGTCACCCATTTCTGGTTATAGCCGCTGGTAGCATCATAGGCATAAACTGTACCGCCCATCAGTTCAGCGGCACTGGAGCCCTTGCCGTTGTACTGCATGGCAGAAGAATTGAACCAGGTGATCCGGCGGCGGCAGGTATCAGCATCCCAGTTTTCGATGCTGCCATTGCCCCAGACCACATTTAGGGGTGTACCCACCACATGCCAGGTATTGAAGTCATTGCTGTTGATGTCCTTGACTACGCCTTCCGGAAACTCGATCAAGGTAAAGCGGAGGAAGGTCCGCTCCGGATCGGTGGTCCAGTCCACATCGCTGGTGCTGGGCTTCTGACCGCCAGGGCTGCCGGGGTTCAGGCCGCCCGTACCTCCATTGGCGTAGGAGATGCCAGCATTGGCAGGAACCCGCCGGATACCGCTGCTGCTCAGCCCGGTCAGCGCCTGATAGGGGGTTGTGCTGTAGGCCCGGTCAATGGTGTAGCCGCCCTTGGTGCTGACCCCATCCTGGCCGGAGTAGCTTCCCTTCGCCATGATTTTTTCTGCATTGGGGTCATTGAAATGCCACCACTCACTGGCGAGGGGGATCAGGCCGACGGCGGTGCAATAGCTCTGAAGCCGTTTCGCACCCTCGGAGGCAACAAACCGCTCCGTCCAATTCTCCAACTCATTGGGCATGGTATAGGAGCTGACAGGGACCTGATACCGGATAGCGGCTGAACTCAACTGGTGCATCCGGGTGGGCATCTCATACTCTGTCCAGTCCTCGTACTTCTGGTAAGTGGCGCCATCCAACGTGTACTCATGCAGCTCCGCAGGATCGCCTTTGGCAAGGCTCATATCCACGGCCAGTCCCGCCTGATGGTTGGATGTGCCGTTAGAAATGAACCAGCCCTGCTCGCGGGCATAACCCATGGCAATAGCTTTATCCATGTCAGTGGACACATCACTGTTACTGTCCCAGAGAGCGGTGAAACCGTCCCGCACAGCGGACTGTACCCCGGCGGGCCGGAATGTCTCATAGACCACCAGTGTCTCACCGTTGGACATGGCGGACTGCTGGACCTTTGCCAGCCGCTCAGCAAGGGTGAACATGCAGGGGACGACATACTCATAGCGGCTCAGCCGGGAGCTGAACTGCCTGGCGTTGTAGTAGGATTTCCCTGTAACGCCGGGAATATCCTTCTCGTCTGCAGCCTGGAAGATGCTGCCGCTGCTGTTGGTCAGGTTGTAGGCGATGCTGGGAACAACGTCCGGCAGATTGATGAAGATATGCTCCTTATCCACCCAGCCGGTTTTCCCCAGCTGGCCGCCTTCCCAGGCGGTCACACTGCCGCTGCTGTCAACGGCGAGGCCAACCTTGACCCTATCGCCGCCGTTGTAAGCCAGGATGGCAAAGGGGATAGGCTTGGCACTGTCCGAGGTGGGGACAGACACGATCTGAGTCCCACCACTCTCAGTGTTGTAGACTTGGAGTGGGAGACAGGTGCCGTTCCAGCCGGTGGCCCCGGCGATGTTGACTTCAAAATCGCCAGTAGGGGCATAGGCAGTGATGCTGCTGGCCACTTTGGCCGGCGCTCCCTCTGCGGCAAAAGCGGTGGCCGGGAGCATCCCCATGATGGTGATGGCTGCCAGCAGGCCGGACAGGGTGCGCTTCCAGTTGGATTTGATGCTCTTGGAGAGAGATTTCAACATTATCAGTTCCTCCTTCATTAGTTTGTGAGCATAGCAAAAGGACTGCACAAAACCGTGCAGTCCTTGAGCAGATGATATTTACTTGACAGGTTGGGACTGTTCATCTTGGGTATTGCTGGTTTGAGGTACATGAATCGCCTCCCTTGTCTTGTTTTTCCTTGGTTAACTGCCGGAAACGGCAGGCCACACTTCTACGCTTTCGCCGGTGAAGGGGACATTCTCAGGATAACGGGTCCACACTTCAAGATGATGCGGAATACGTCCACCGCTGAATCCAGTCAGACTATAGCTTCTAATGTCCGGATGTTCGACGCTGGGCCATGTGATGATTTCACCACTGTTGCCATCCGTGTAATGGAACCGCCCGTCCTGATTTGGGGACTCAAGGGCAATAACTACATGTCCCACTACTCCGTCAGGACTCACTACAAATACAATATCGCCGGGGCGCATTTTCGTGAGATCGTCCAGCTTGCGGCCTGGATTGGTTTTGTCACCAAAAATAAGGGAGCTGACCATGGAGGCGTAGCCACTGCACCCGTAATACTCACTGACCCAGTAGACGTCCATGATCCGGTTGGCTGCAGTGCTGGGGACCTCGTTTTTGTGGGTCCCAGACGTATTGTGTGTGCCCCAGACCGTCCCATGGGGCCAATCCTGTTTAAGCTGACGTAGAATTTCCAGCACGTTTTCTTCGGTGACGGGCTTTCCGTTGGATAGAAAGCCGTCCCCAGTGCCGGTGCTGGGCGCTGTACCTGGACGGGTGCCGGTCTGGGCGCGGTAGATCAGTACCGCCATCTCGCCTCGGGTGATGATAGATGCCTGAGCGGTGGATGGGCTGATCAGGCCTAGACTGGCGGCGTATTGACCTGCGGTACCATAGGTCCACGCGCTGCTCTCGCTGTCCCCGTAGCCGTAGCATCGGAGCACTACCGTACATGCCATGGCCGGAGTAACCATATCGTTAGGGCCAAAGTGTGATGCGTCGTAGCCGGATACCAGCAGATTGGCAACACAGTAGCCAACGTAGGATTTGGCCCAGGCGGGTACGTCAGTGAAGTGACAGGCCTGGATGTACTGTTCGGGGTTGACTTCTTCTCCGCTATGAAGCCGGGTGAGAATGGCGGCCATTTCGGCCCGGGTCAGTCCCTTGTCCAACATGAGATTGCCAGAGCTGTCACCCAGGTAGATGCCCTGCTCATGCAGGTACAGCCCTGCAGCTTCAATTTCTGCTGGCTGCTCTGCGGCAAAAGCGGGAACGGACATAGATAGTAAAAGGATGATGCCAAGCGCAAAGGATGTGATCCGTTTCATGCAAATACCCCCTTGTAATTATTATGATCATATTACACCACACACAGAGAATATTTGCAACAGGCTGCTAGGAAATTTCGCGGGCCTGGACACACCAGCGCATATCTCGGACATCCCGAACGCAGGTAATCAGTGTGATGATGTTGTCGCTTGTCCGATCCAAGCGGGAAAAATCCGTCTCACTGATTTGACCAACATAATAGACCTCATAGGTCCTGGTGCCGAGCTGTGTGGTATAGACGATCTGGTCACCGGTAACCAAGGTGTGAATCTTTCCAAAATGATTGGTCACACCACGGTTGTGGCCAGCAATTCCAACATTCCCATCCCAGCAGGACGTAGATTTAAAATGCCCGGCACCTTTTGCAAGGTTTTCAAGGCTTTCATCTTCGTAAACCTTGACGTTAAGGTCCAGCTTGGGGATCTTCAGTCGGCCAAGGCTTCCATCTGAATAGTAGAGGCCGTCCGGAAGCGTGAATTTATTGTCGCCTGTGATCGAAGCGGTCACATCGGAGGTGGACGATCCTCCAAGCTCAGCGGGCGGAACATAGAGATTGCTGGAACTACCGGCGGTGTTGCCTACGGTATTGCTTCCAGTGAAGTTGCCCGTCCCTGCAGAACTACCACTTCCGTAATTGCCATAAGCGACATGCGGAATCAGGACCTCACCAGTTCCGGGCTGGTATGAGTCGGGACTTCCAAAGGAAGGCGGCGCAAGGGCCGCATTTTTGCTGCGGTCAATATTGCTCTGTTCCGTAGGGCCGCCCCCGACTACAATCATCTGCTCAACGGAAGAGGAGGGGGCGAACATGCCTTCGTCAGGTTCGTCCACATTATACTCCAGTGCCTGAGCTGGGGGCGCCGCCATCGCCATCACCAGCGCCAACATAATCATCGCAGTTGTCAATAGTTTCTTCATGGGACATGCGCTCCTTTCGTTTCATCCAAAAATAGGTGCCGCCAGCACCCACGCAAAGCGCAGCTAGAGCGGCAGGGATAAGGATCAGCATTTCCGAACCGCCCTGCTTCTCTTTCACCGTATCAGGCTCTGCGTCCGGTTCTGCTGTCAGAATAGGGGTTCCGGTGAAAATGACCGTGTACCGAATGACCGTCACTCCAGTGCGATAGGCATCTCCAACGTAATCAGCCGTTGTGGTATAGCCCTTTACATAACTGACCGTCTTGGAACCGCCATAAGTGCAAACTGCAGTGAAGCGGTCCCCAATCTCATAGTCGTTGGCGTTGTACGTGTTATCGGTCTGCCATTCAACGCCCTGAAGATTCAGCGTTCGCCCGCCCTCTGTGATGGTTTTGGGCAGATGGTTTGTGTCGGCACTGGCTAGGTTGGGATACCGTCGGGTGACGGTGACAGGGCTGGTTTTGCTGCCGTATCCGGACGGTTCTGTATGGATGGAATCCAAATTGAGGTACAGCGTTCCCTCAAACCCGTCTTCCGTAGTGACAACTTTCTCCTGAGGCAGCAGACCCAGGATTGTCTCCATGCTTTTATTATCGCTTTCTACGGTTTCGGTCTGGGTCACCTTTTGCGTCTCTGAGCCGATAACCACCTCACGGAGGATATCAGAGCACTCATACCGGCAACCATCCCGATCAAACGCTTGTCGGGGAAGGGTAGCTGGGTCCGTGGTGGGCGAAAGATCATAGACTTTCCGGATCTCAAGCGCCTCCTGATTGAGAATGATGTCTACCGGAAGCAGGGCATCTGGCTCAGACCAATCAGCCGCCGTGGCAGGAAGCGCCAGCGTGGTAATGAGCAGCGCCATTACTATGAGAGATGTAAACACTCTCTTCATGTTGGGGTCCTCCTTCTTTCTTAGGTCGGTGTGTACTGCCCACCCTGGATTAGCGGCTGCAGGTATGCAACGGCAAAGCCCAAGGTGTTCAACACGATCCAGGTCACGATAATCCGTTTGAGCCAGCTGGTGGCCTCAGACACAGCACGTTCGTTGCGCGAGATCATTCGCACAAGCAGCGCGACGGATGCGGCAGTTACAGCCACAATGGTGCTGATTCCAACCAGCTCGCCATAAATATCCGCCATAATGGAGGAAAAGCGAGACCAGATCGTATCACCAGAAACTGCTGCCGCTGGCTGAGCGAACAGAACCATCATGTAACAGGTACTTGCCGCCCCTTGGAACCAGCGTTGAAGCCGCGGTGACAGAGGTGACCGCAGCTTCTTTTGATTTTGCGCCATATTAGGAACTCTCCTTTCAAATGAAATTTGGCAGTAAAAAACCGCTCCCAATACGAACTGCTGCCATTCGTATCGAAAGCGGCTTACTGCCATCGCCCAGTTTTGGACGATAACAGAATACCATATTTTCATCGCCATGTCATCGGCGGTGACACTGCCAATTTTCTGCCAATTTTCTGCCATAAACCCTGCCATCAATTTCCCTCCAGCAATGTGAGTAGCTCCAACCAGGCGTCCAAACATCCTGCTGGTGCTGTCCAGAGTCGGATTGACAGGATATTGACCGCCTGCTGGCGTAGCCGGTAGTAGTGACGGTCTGATATACCCAGTCGGAACAAAATCTCCGTGTGGGTAAGTTTATCCGGTGTGAGGAACGTCTGGAAGATAATATTATACATCATTTCGCCGTTACCCGGCTTATGACGCAGCACGGTAAGGGCATCGTTAATCCGATCCAGCAGCAGTCGGGACTTTTGGATCCCGAGCATCCTGTGTTCCAGTTTTGCGTTGCCCATCGCTATCTGCGTGTCTACAGCACTGAGGAGTGCATCCAGGTCATGCAGAGGGCGATCCAGTTCCTCAGCCACCTGCTGTGGAAAACATTCCAGCGCCCACACAATGTCACGGTAATGCCGAAGCATCATCTGGGTGTTGTGATACATGTTGCGACGCAGCTCCTGCTCCGCCTCCCGGGCCTTTTTGCTGGTAATGCTCTGATCCTCCACAATACCCCGCCGCTCCAGCAGAGAGAGTATCTGCTCCGCCTGTACGGACACGGCTGTTCCAGCCTGCTCACCAGAGTGAAGTTCCTTCATATGTTCCATATTCAATGCCTCCTGTATCGACTGATGGACCGGTTTTAGGCCCGGCCCTGGGCAAAAGTTCAAATTCGGCCGGGGAAGTTTCCTCTATACCCTGGCAGTCCTCCTTGAAACTATTACAATGCCTACACAGAGAAAAATACGCGCGCGTAATAAGGCGGCCCGAAACTGCAACACGGCATTCCTCAGCCGCAGGGCTTGGCTGCGCTTGTGAAAGCTTCGGTATGACCCTGCGACTGTACCAAGCGATCCACTGATTCATTCGTTCATGGTCGTTGCAGCTTTTGATGTGCGTATTTCTGCCACAAATGCGTATTTCCTCTAAAATGCGTTGGACTTGTGCAGGTTCTGGCAGTGAAAAAGAGGTTCCTGCAGGGTAGCTGGTGTTGAAGATTAGGCAGCCGAAAGAGCCTGGCAGTTTTTGCAGCGGGAAGGCATCCGCATGTTTTTTGAAGAACCGCCATACTTTCGTCTTTTCCCATCCCCAACGATGGCCAAGGGTTTCCAGGGTCAAAATAGCGCCATATTTGCCAAACTGGACAGTAGGCGCCATATGAGAAAACGCATTGCTGGTCTCTTGCCATACCGTGTGGCACCAGAGGTCCAGCCATGCGTCCGACTCATCAAAGCGATAGTGCGCCTCAGCGAGACGCTGGGTAATGTTTCGGGGCAGACACAGGAAGCCGTATCCTGGGGTGGCATAGACGGCCTCGGTGCCCATACAGGGCTCGCCGGAGCACTGAACCACCCAGTCCTTAATTTGATAGGTAAGTTTCTTTGTTTTAGGGTTTAGTTCATAGTCTATGTAACCCAACTGGGTCAGTTTGTTCATCATCTCCAGGGCCTTTTTTCGGTTCTTGATACCCAAGATGCTCTTGAGGCCAACAATTCCGCCAGCCCAGGAACCGATGGTAACTTGGTTGACATATCCGCAGTAGTGGGCTTGCCCGTTCCGAAAGGCAGCCCTGGCGGCCAGCCGGGCCCAGGCGCCCATGATACCTTTAGAGGGAGGCATCTGGTCGCGTGGGAGCTTAACCCACTGATATTTCATCAGGCACTTCACCTGGTTGGCCTCCTTTTTGTTTTAGATTGAAAAAAGCCCCGCTGCGTGCTAAACTAAGTAGACACGAAAGCGAGGCGAGAAAATGATATATGCATGTGATAATTGCCATTTCCTATTTTCCCAGGAAGTACCCGCAGACTGCTGCCCAGACTGCGGGAAAGAAAATATTAGACAAGCGACATCGGACGAAATCCAAGAGTTTGAAAAACGGAAGAATACTGACTTTTGGGTTTCGGATTCATAACTCCGATGGAGGTGCGGTACCGCATGGATAGTATGATAACAATAGGCAAGAGAAAATTACGAGCACTTTATCAGAAGATAAGAGCGGGGAAACCTATCTCATTGGAAAACTGCATTGTGAAGGGATTTTCGCTATCTGAGTATCGGGACATTTATAATCTTAATAAAAACGAATATGTCACAATTACTATTAGCAGTGCTGAAAATGCGGTATTTATGCCAAGATCAGATAAGGACAGGACTTGCGTGGATTTTTCATGGGCAATTTTTAATCCGACTGACTCCGTATGTGGGACCGTGTTCGATAAGAGTGAATTTCAAGGGGGTGATGTCGATTTCTCATATGTTAAGACTGAGTATGATTTGAGTTTTGCCGATTGCAGCTTCTATCATGCAACAGTCAAATTTGTCGGCTGTAAATTTGGGGAGCAAGACTTAATTTTTAGCCGTGTTGATATGGGTGGCTCTGACTTTTATTTTCATGTGTCTGATTTCAAAAAAGGAGACTTGGACTTTTCTGAAAGCCAAGGCTTGAGCGGCAGGATTCAAATTGCCAGTTGCAACTTTGAGCAGCGAAATTTAAACTTTTTCGACATGCAAAATTCAGATGGAGACTTCATTTTTGCTGATTTTGAATTGAGCAGTGGGAGTATTGGATTCACAAATTCCGAAATTAGGAGTCTGCTGTGCTATAGAGTAGTTTTTTCTATACGTGCCGATTTTGATGTTGGATCCGCCAGATACATATCAATTCAAAACAGCACCATAGGGAATACCCTCATTTTGGGTAATGAGGGTTATCGAAACTATATTAACATTTGCTTGCTTGGAACTCTGAATTTGGGACAAATACGAATCCTAAATCAGTTTAGTAAGCACCTTTTTCGCCAGCAAAAAAAGATTTATTGTCCAGAATCCATATTTGACTCAGATAATCCGTCAATTGCTGGAGATCGAAAACCAACTCCAGCAGACATGGTGGGCTTTTATGAGCAGCATTTGGATCTGACCTGGGAACTATGTGATACATCTTATGCTGAAAAAGCACAGCAGCTGCGAGTTCTTAAAGAGAACGCTACCACAATGGGGAATTACACACTTGAAGACCAATACTATCTGTTGGCTCGCAGATACCAAAACTTATCAAAGATAGACAGTCAAACAATACAATTCCACCAACTTAAAAATTCGCGCGCAGCAAATGAGGTACAGCATTATTACTTAGCTTGGGTAGGAATCCTTCTTGGCACAATAGCAGGGTTCCTGTCATTTTCTGTTGAGGCAATTCTTTTGGATATCATGTGTGGAGCCTATGCGACAAAGCCGTTCAAATTCTTATGTTCTGTGCTTTTGCTTATAACAGGGTTCGCAGGCAGCTATGCCTTGCTCAATCACAATGCAGGAATATTCTGCTATGGCACAACCGTTCCATCTTCATCCCCGCTTATCCTGTCGATTTACTTTAGCTTTTTCCAATTCTTTCAAGTTGATTGTGGAATCACAATAGTATCCCCAATTGCGCACACTATCTCATTGGTTCAAAAAACACTTGGAATGATCATTTTGGCAGTGTTCACTGTATCCTACACCAGAAAAATTATTAAATAAAACTTGGCTGCTCATTTGCTTTAGGATTCTTCAAAACCTGTTCTGGGCCTTTCCTTGCACCGGATGGTGGATTGGGGATCTAATATTCGTAGCGCAGGTCTGCTGGCTGAGCAGGTTCAGACTTACCTGCCCCACGTCTATGCGGGAAACTGCCTAGATGCTATTCATGGAGTGTCCCCAGAAAACCAATGGGATGGATGATATGCTCCTCTTTAGCATCCAGGTCCAAAGCCGGGTCTACCAGCGCAATAGCCCGGCGGATGCTGCGATACCCGTACTTGCCCCTGATTATGTCCAGCGTCCGGTCGATGTCGGCCCGGCGCTGGGCTTTTTGCTCTTCTGGGAACAGCGACAACTGCACAACGCCGTCCGCCGGTGTCAGTCCGCTGGCCTTCACCGACAGGCTGCGCACAGGCTCCCTGCTGGTATGATGCCTCCGGAACAGCTCCACGGCCGTTTCCCAGATGTCCAATGTGTTCGCTGTGGGATGGTTGAGTTTGGCCTGCCGGTCATAGGACAGCAGGCGGTTGTCCCGGATACCCAGAGCCACGGTAGAGCAAAGGCAATTCTGCTCCCGGAGTCTGGCT
>Ga0137307_100242_pt1 | contig 82493 bp, 71 predicted proteins | sample NAcewD2O_March_2_FD_97180 | JGI IMG/M metagenome (GOLD analysis project Ga0137307, IMG submission 97180) | Mouse cecal microbial communities from Vienna, Austria - N-Acetylglucosamine amended D2O_March | ecosystem: Host-associated > Mammals > Digestive system > Large intestine > Cecum | place...
GTGTTATCCCCCGGTGTAAGGCAGGTTACCCACGCGTTACTCACCCGTCCGCCACTAGGATTACACAAGATTTGACCGAAATCGCATCAGCGTATAATCCCCGTTCGACTTGCATGTGTTAAGCACGCCGCCAGCGTTCATCCTGAGCCAGGATCAAACTCTCTTAAAAAATATTGATCCGGATTCAAAATAAGCTTGGCTTCTTTTTGTATCCTCGTTTACTGTTTGTTCGTATCGTCCGATACTTTTCTGAAAATTTTCTCTTGGAATCTTTTCAGGGTTGCATTACTGTTTATTTGTCAAGGTTCGTGAAGTTAAATTCCTTCGGAATTAACTCCCGGAGAATGCTTCACATTCTTCGCGTTATCGTCCTGCGCCAAACTATCTCGCACAAGCGACTTTCATATAATAGCAGAAGATTTCTCCTCTGTCAACGGCATTTTTAAATTTCTTACAAAATTCTTTTTTCTTCTACAGATAAGCTGATTTTTCGCGGTCTGGATATTGGCTGTCTCTACTGCAGATGCATTGTTCCGTCCTGCTCGCCACCCCGGAGGATAAAGTCTATCGTGTTCGGATTCGTCCCCTGCGGCACCTCCACGATGCTCACCATTTCCACGGAAGAGCCTGCGGGTATCACGCTGTCAAATGTCTGCATATCATTTACGAGCATTGTTGCAAGTGCACCCTTGCTGGCTTCCCCATTTACAGACACCCGGAACGTCGCCCGGTATCCCATCATGTTCAGAGTCTGGTCTTCACCCGTCAGATTCTGGGCGTTAAACTTTAATACAAGGAGCTGCATACCATTCGACGCATCCATGGTAAAATAAGGCACTTCGCCTTCCGCCTGCGGCGGGTAGGAATCCGTCATCTCCCATCCTGTATAACTTATCATAATATTAGGAATACCGTAATACGATTCCACCGAAGATACCGCCGGCTGTGTCTCCTCTTCATCCCGACTCACATCCACTACCTCCGGCGTCTCCTCCGCTTCGGGTTCCGGCTCTTCTGGAATCTCTTCCACCGGCGGCTCGGGTTCGGGTTCCTCCGTCTCCTCCGCCAAATCATACGCCGCGGTGTCCACCAGTCTTTTGCCGTGCCCCTTGTCATATTTTAACAGCACGCCCACCGCATATTCCGATATCAATTCTGTCTCGGTCTGTGTCAGATCAGGCACCGCAGCACATCCCGTCATCAGAAACGCCGCTGCCATGCCGCATAAAAGAACATTCGCCTTTTTCACGTCTGTATCTCCCCTGTTTAAATAATTTACACTATAACTCGCAAACTCGTACTTCGCACTCATTGTCCGATTGCATCGGACGTTTGCCCGTTAACGCCACAATAAATACAAATGCTGCGTTACGGCGCTTGTTTTTATTTTGCGGTTATTACATTATACCCCACATTTCCTTTTGTTACAAGTCAAACCTAAGCTTGTCCGCTCCGATCTGGCTGAACTGTCATGCCATGTCTAACTGGAACCAGAACTCCACGCCGTTGTCGTAGTTGATCACGCCGTATTCCTGATTCATGGATTCCATGATCGCCTTTACGATGGAAAGTCCGATCCCACTGCCGCCGTACTCCCTTGTTCTCGCCTTGTCCACCTTATAAAACTTTTCCCACAGATGTGCCACACTCTCCTCCGGGATGGGACTCCCGGTATTAAAGACCGACACGCGCACCCGCCCGTCAGCCCTGCATATCTTGACGTCAATGATTTTTTCTCCTCCGGCGTAATTGATGGCGTTTGTGAAATAGTTCATAAACACCTCCTCCACCCGGAACTCGTCGCCCCAGACGTAAACAGGCTCGTAGTCGTCCATGCGGACGGATATCTCCTTCTGCCGGATTAAGATATCCGCGGAAGCAATATAGTTTTTTATCAGCGCCGTCACGTCAAAGCGTTCCATATTGACAACCTCGTTGCCCGCCTCCAATTGATTGAGGGTAAGGAGATTTTTTACCATGGCATTCATTTTTGCCGCCTCGTCCATGATGACGTCGCAGTAAAACTCCCTGCTCTCGGCGTCGTCGTTTATCCCCTCTTTCAGCCCCTCGGCATATCCCTGAATGAGCGCCAGCGGCGTCTTTAATTCGTGGGAGACATTGGAGAGAAATTCCCTTCTTCTCTCGTCCACCCGGTCCTTTCTCTCGATATCCTTCAAAAGCTCATTGTTTGCCGTGCGCAGTTCGGAAATCGTCTCCTCCAGCGTCTCCGACAATTCATTGATATTATTGCCAAGTATGGCGATCTCCGTCTTATCGTTCCCCGTGTACTTTGCCTCAAAATCCAGACCTTTCATCCGCTCCGAAATTTTTGCCAGTTCCATAATCGGTTTCGTGACCCGGTTTGAGAGCCAGATCACCAGAAGGACGCTGACAAGGACAGCGCCGGAACCCACATACGCCAGAAAGCGGTTTGAGATGGACACGCTCTCCCGTATGCCCTCCAGAGCGCTTCTGAGCATGAAAAGATACCCGTTGTCGAGCATCCCCCACATTTCCACATATTCCGTCTGGGTTCTATAGTCCTCCACCACCTGCATCTTATAATTGTCCGTGCTTAAAAGAAGCCCTTCTTCCTCCACGCCGAGAAAAATGTGGTCGAAAAGCTGCTTGAGAACAGTGCGGGGATCGTTCATGGAATACTTGACAGCCTCCGACTCCCCGTCCGCCACCAGCACCTGTATGTTGTACTTTTCACAGATCTTTTTCAACTCAATATCGTATTCTTCACTTGTAATGTCGCCTGCACTTGACGCTTCGTTGATACTGTAGTAGGCGCTTATGAGCGCGTTCTGTTTCTTATTAAGATAATACTTCCCCAGCAGGGTCGAATTGAGGATCAGACATAAAAGGATCGTGCCTGTGATCAGCGATATGAAAATGAACGCAAACTGCCTCTTCATGGAATACTTCATAACTTAAAGAACACACCCCTTGTACGGTGATTGTTTTTCCACAACGTTAGCATTTAAAGTCCTGTTTGTCAATAGACGCTGCCTTGACTTTCCGGGCGCATATGATAAAATTATGACAAGTATTGTTGTGGGAAACCGAGCGTCATTATTCTTGCAGGGGAGGACTTCCAGTGAAGGCAAAACACCATTATATCTGGGCGAACATAAAACTGGTCTGCACCATTGTACCCATTGTTCTGGTGATGATTATCATCTACTTTATGCTTGTCAGACGTGAAATACTGTCTCTTTCCAAAGAAAAACTGGTTCTGGAATCCAATTACTATGTGGAAGAGATCAGCGCATGGGCAGAATCTGTCCTGAGCGAAGTGACCATCTACAAGGATATGATCGAGAGGCTCGGGTTGGAGAACGAGGACACCTATGAACTGATGTACACCAGCGTGGATTCGCATGAGGCGTATCCTTTCGGGCTGTACATGGGTGACGATCAGGGGAATTACTTCGACGCCTCCGGCTGGGAACCCGGCGAGGATTTCGTCGTGACGGAGCGCGACTGGTATAAAGAAGGACTGCAGCACGACCGCTTTGCCTTCGGCGAGCCTTATGTGGACGCCATGACAGGCGGTACCTGTGTGAGCATAAGCAGCCGCCTCAGAACCGGTCCTGCCGTAACAGTCCTGTCCGCGGACGTCTATCTGGACTATGCCTCACAGCTTGCAAAGGAAATTACCTCAGGACAGGTCGAACACGCCTTTTTTGTTACCAACGGCAGCCGTCTTATCCTTGCTGACTCTGACGCCTCCATGATCGGTATGACTTTATCCGCCGAAAGCGAATCCATGCTGTACCAGAATGTGAGCAGTCTGTTGGACGAAGCTAAAACCGGGCAGCACGATATTCTCGGGGATGAGAGCGTCTATTTTGTAAATATTACTGCCATACCAGACACCGACTGGTACTTTGTCACATGTATGAACCGCAATGAAGTGTTAAAGAAATTGTGGGAGATTGAATTTCCCATGCTGTTAATTGCCGTGGTCGCCTCCGCCCTTCTCTTCTTCCTGACGTCCCTGTTCTCGAAGGAGATGAGTTCCATCCGCACAAAGGCAAGGATGGACCCTCTCACCAAACTGTTAAACCGGGAAGGTTTTGAAGACCTTGTGCGGATGGCACTGGCGGAACGCCCCGGACAGGGTCTGCTGATGATTATGGATATGGACAACTTCAAACTGATCAACGACCAGCTCGGACACCCCGTAGGCGATCAGGTCCTGCGAAAATTTTCCTCTGTTCTGGAAAACTATTTCAACCGGAACAAAGATATCGTCGGGCGTCTGGGCGGCGATGAGTTTGCCGTGTTCGTAGGGCGTGACATCTCCACCAAGGAGACGGAAGGGATGCTTAATAAATTCATCTCCATCGTTCACCAGAATTTTGACAGCGAATATCCCGATCAGAAGCTCTCGACCAGCATCGGCGTCGGGCTTGCCGCCAACAACGACACTTACGAACTGCTTTACCAGAATGCCGACAAGGCGCTCTATGATGCAAAGTGGAACGGAAAAGACCGGTTTCAGATCAAATGATCCGGCGCCGGTCTTTCTTATATTTAGTGTGTTTTCTTATTTCTCTTTGTCCTTTTCTTCTTTGCGCGCTCTCTTTTCCGCTTTTCTGTCTTCTCTCCTGTTCTTCCTTTCCTCTTTCTTTACCAGCCTTTTCGCCTTTCTGCTCCGCTTGTCTATAATCAGATAGAACGTGGGCATCAGCAGGAGAATCAGCACGGTGGAGGCAACCAGACCGCCGATGATAATCATCGCCATACCTTCCATCATAACGGAGCCGTCCCCGATTCCGAGGGACATCGGCACCATGGACAGAATGGTCGTCAGCGTGGTCATCAGAATCGGGCGCAGTCTGAGCTGCCCACTCTGGATCAGCGCCTCCTCCAGAGACATCTCCTCCCGCAGACGGTTCGCCGTATCCACATAGAGAATACCATTATTCACCACGATACCGACTAACATCAGCACACCCATCAGGGACACCATGCTGAGGGTCGAACCTGTTATATACAGCAGTCCGAACGAGCCGATCAGCGCGAAGGGAATACTCATCATCACCATCAGTGAAAACCGCGGCGACTCAAACTGCATCGCCATGACGAGGAAGATCAGGAACACCGCCACAAAAATAGCCGTGATAATCGCCTTGAACTCGTCGATCATCATGTCGTCCATCATGCTGGTGGCACGGGAAACGCCTCTTGGGAGCACCATCTGCTCCATCGCCTCGTCCGCCGCCTCCTGCGCCGTAAATTTGGCATCCTTCGTAGTGCTTGCGGTAACCGCCACCTGATAGATGCCGTCCACGCGGATCAGTGTTATCGGAGAGTCCTGATAAACCACCGACGCGATCTCCGAAAGCGGTATCTGTGTGCCGTAAGCCGTACTAAGGGTCATGTTGATCAGATCATTCATACCCTCGTACTCGCCTTCGGGATATTCCACCCGCACCTCGTACTCTTCGCCGCTTCTCTTGAGCGTAGCCGCTTTCATGCCGCTCAAGGTATTGTACATCTCCCCCGCCACCTGCACCGGCGGAAGTCCGACTGCCATACTCTTTAACGGGTCGATCATAATCTTTGCCTGCGTGGATGCCTCCGCCAGATTGGAAGAGGTCTGCAGCACGCCCGGGATTCCCTGCAGCATCTGCTGTACCTGTCTTGCCGTCTCCCGCAGATCATCCAGATCCCTGCCTTCCAGATCAATCTCAATCCCGCTGCTCATCATGCTGGTCATGCTGGCGCCGGTGGCGCTGATGCTGATATCCATATTGGTCAGACCATCCAGCTCTTTCGCGTACCGCTCGATCACCTGTCCCGTTGACAGCTCGCAGTCGTCTGAGAGATACCCTGTCAGCGTCGCCGTATCTCCCGAAACGCTGAAGGAATAGTGGTCCACATTTTCATCCTCCGCCGCCATCTTCTCCAGAAAGTTTGTCTGCTCCTCAATCAGTTCCATTTTCGTGCCGGAGCGGAAACTTGCCGTGATGGCAAAGGCGCCCTCGTCCATGCTGGGCATCAGCTCCGTGTGGATATGGCTGACCAGCATAAACGCCGCCACCAGAAGAAACACCGATATCACAACCACAAGCGCCTTTTTCGGCAGAATTTTTCTAAGCGCCTTGTCATACCGCGCGTTGATTTTGCGAAGCAGTCTGTTGATCGGCAGATCCTTTTTCTCCACCGGCTTAAATTTTCTGAAAAGCAGCGGGATAATGGTCATCGCCATAACAAGGGAAGCCAGCATTGCCATAATGATCGTCATGCCAAGCTGGGAAAACAGCTGCCCGGAAAGACCTTTCATCGTGGCAAGCGGCGCATATACGACGACCGTGGTGATCGTGGATGCGATGATCGAAGCCGTCACCACCCCGGTGCCCTTGAGCGCCGCGTCATAGTATTCCCCTGTCTTATCCTTCAGGCGGAAACAGCTCTCCAGCACCACGATCGAGCTGTCCACCATCATGCCGATGGCGATGACAAGCGCCCCCATGGTCACCACATTGAATGTAAAACCGAGCATATTCATGCCGATCATCGTCGCAAACAGCGAAATCGGCATGGCGCTTCCCACGATCAGACTTGCCCTGAAATCCCCGAAGAAAAGAAACAGCACAAGCATGGAAAGCAGCACGCCAAGCGCCAGCGTACTTCCCACGGAAGAAAGCGAGGAGATAATCATATCGCTGGCATTATAGATGGTGTCAATCACCACCACGTCGTTGTCCGCCTGCAAAAGCTCCAGCATCCGCTCCACGTCTCTTGTCACATCCACGGTGCCGTAGCTTTTCTTTTTCGTAATGGCAATCGTCACATTATCCTGTCCGTTGTAGCGGCTTAAACTGGAAGCCGCTTTCTGGCTCTCACTGACCTGCGCCAGCTCCGAGAGCGGAATCACCTGCCCTCTCGCCGTGGTAATGGGAATGTTCTGGATCTGCACCACCCCGGAAATATCCGCGCTGCTGGACACCGCGATATCCTGTGAGCCCTGATTCACGCTGCCCACCGGCACCGTAAAATCCATCGCCCCGATGGTCTGGGCGATGCCGCTCATGGTTACCCCGTACTCTCTCATCGCCTGCGAGTCAAGCAATACCCGAATATAGTTCTCCCTGCCGCCGTATACCTGTACATCCGCCACGCCGGAGATCGTCTCCAGCTCTGTCACCATCGTATCGTTCACATAGCTCAGCACATCGCTGTCGCCCACCGCCGTGACCGAAATATCCATGGTTTCCATCTGGTCCATCGCCATCTCGATTACCGTCGGCTCCTGCACGTCGTCCGGCATGGACGACTTCGCCGCGTCAAGCGCTGTCTTTAAATCCATATAGGCGTCGTCCAGATCTGTCCCGTAGTCATACTGGAACATGACCATGGACATATTTTCCGCCGACTGTGACGTGTAGGTAGATACGCCGCTCTGCTCCGATCCTGCCGCCTCGATCTCCTTTGTCACAAGCTCCTCCACGCTCTCCGGGTCAGCCCCCGGATAAACCGTGTAGACGAGAAGCATCGGCAGCTCCATATCGGGCGTCAGTTCCAGCCGGAAACCCGGTATGGAAGAAAGCCCGAACACCACCAGAGCCAGAATAACAAGCGCCATCGAAACGGGACGCTTCAGAGCTAATTTTGTCAATCCCATGTCGCTGCCTCCTACTCTCCGTCCGCAGTCTGTGCGCTGTCCGTTTCCCCGCCGGCTGTTGTCTGTTCCCCGTCTGTCCCGCTCTCTGTCTTCATCCGCACGGACACTTCCGCCCCTTCCCTGAGGTTCGCTGACCAGCTCGTGATCAGCACATCCTCTGTGGAAAGACCCGAGAGCACCGTGATCGTGTCCATATCAAAAATACCTGTCTCCACGTCCCTGCGCTTCGCCGTACCAGTCTCCGCCACGTAGACATAGGGCTGGCTGTCGTCATAGTACACCGCGTCATAGGGAATCAGCAGGGCGTCCGCCTGACTGTATGTCTCCGCCGTCACCTTCACGCTGCTGCCGGTCAGCAGGCTGTCATCCGGCGTGCTCACACAGGATTTGATCATAAACAGCCCGGTATTCTGATCCACCATGCTGCCGATCTCCGTGATCGCCGCGTCATAGAGTTTGCCGTTCCTGTCCACCTGAATTTTCTGCCCTACCCGCAGCGTGCCGCGGATACCTTCGCTCACGCCGAAAGTGACTGTCATCGTATTCTTATTGGAAATAACAAAAGCAGGCGACTGCGGGGATGCAAAATCATGCTCCTTCACATTCACCGCCTCGATCACGCCGTCGATGGGCGCTGTCAGCGTGTACATATCAAGCTGGTATTCCGCGCTGTCGATTCCTACCTTTGCGCCTGCCGCGCCCACTCTCGCGCTGTTCACCTGCGCCGCCGCGGAATCCACGCCCAGAGCCGCCGTCTTTTTGCTGATATCCTGCACCTTCTGGGTGTCGATATTAAGCTGTGCCTCCGTCAGATTTTTTACGGTCTCTGTCTGTTCTTTTGTCTTATAGGTATCGGAGAGGGAATCCTCCAGTTTTTCCTTCCCGTCGTCTATGGACTCGATGCCCGCCTTTGCCTGCTCGTAAGCCGCGCTTGTCTGGGAAGCCGCCGCCTGCGCGCCCTCATAAGCCGCCTTTGCCGCCGCAAGCTGTTCCTTTGCCTGCTTCAAGGCATACTCATATGCCTCTTCATTCGGAAATGTTCCCTTCACAGCCTGCAGCTCCGTATAATCCTGCGGCTCCAGAGCCGTCACCGCCGCCTGCGCCGCCTGATACGCCGCCTGCGCCTGCTTCACATATTCGTTCGCCTTGTTTCTTGCCTTCTTTAAATCGTCCCTCTGGTCCTTGGCGTCCTCCCTGTCCTCTTCCAGCTGATAGATCTGCTCATTGATATCGTCGATCCCGTCGCTGATCCCGTCGATCTGCATCTGCATCTGGTACATGGTCAGATCTTTCTGTCTCTGGGTCTGCTCATTCTGCACGTCGAGCTGCGCCACCGCGCTGTCATACTGCGCCTGCGCGATCTCATACCCCACTTCCGCCGCCTGCACGCCCGCCGCCGCGCTGTTATACTGTGCCTGCGCGCTGGCAAGCTGCAATTCCGCCGCCTCGGTATCAAGTTTACATAACTCCTGTCCTGCCGTCACCGTATCACCCACGCTGATGTCTGTACCGAGTACCTCAGCCGACACCATGGGAATCACATACACCGACTCCTCCGGGCTGACCGTCCCCACAAATTCATTTTTGAGTGTCAGTGTCCCCGCCGCAGGATTCTGCGCCTCCACGGGAATCACTTCACTCAGTGTCTCTTCCTCCTCTGTTGCCGCCGTATCTCCACATCCCGCAAGCATCGCGGTAACACATGCCGCGGCGAGCAAAACCGAAACGCCCCTGCGCCCGGATTTTATGTATTGTTTTTTCATACTGCCTCCTCCGAATCCGTTCACCCAATATCCGTTTTTTAGAATACAACCATTTATCTGCAAAAGTAAAGTATATCAGCCCACATTTAAGACTTTTTTTATCTTTCTTAAATATGGTAAAAAAATGCCGGCTCCCTGTTTTTTCAAGGAACCGGCACCGTCTTATGTATTTCTGTTCTGCTTTGTCAGCCACCTCGCCAGCATCCGCTGCAGCTGGTCAATATCCAGTGGCTTTGACATATGTTCATTCATGCCGCAGGCTTTCGACTGCTGTATGTCCTCCAGAAAAGCGTTCGCCGTCATCGCCACAATGGGCATCTTTCTGGCATCCTCCCGCTCCATGGCACGGAGCGACGTCGTCGCTTCATACCCGTTCATCACGGGCATCTGTAAATCCATGAGAATCAAGTCATAGTAGCCTTCTTCCGAAGCAACCACCATGTCCACGGCTTCCTTTCCGTTCTCCGCCGTCTCGATCATTGCCCCCGTCATGGAAAGAATTTCCGTGGCAATTTCCCTGTTCAGGTCATTGTCCTCCACCACGAGGATCCGCTTATCGGAATAATCCGCCTCCCCGATCTGCTCCAGCTCCAGCGTCTCTTCCGTCTGCTTTACAACCTCTCTGGGAATAAAATTGCGGAACGCCGTCAACAGTCTGGTCTTGTCGAAAGGTTTTCTGATAAACGAATTTACGCCCGCCATCCGCGCTTCCACTTCTATATCCACCCATTCGTGGGCGGAGACGAGAATAATGGGAATTTCCACACCTTCCTGCCTGCGTATCGCCTTCGCCGTATCCATACCGTTCATACCCGGCATATTCACATCCAGCAGGATGGCAAAAACATCTTCCCCTTTCCGCCGTTTTTCCTTCATATAGTCCAACGCTTCCTCGCCGGACTGCACCCACTCGCCGCGCATCCCCATACTGCTTAACAGGACATTGGTCGTCTCCCCGGCAAAAGGCGAATCGTCCACCACAAGAACCGTTCTTCCGATGAGATCCTTCCTGTTCACCACGCCCGGCACCTGATACTTTAAGGGCACGGTCACCGTCACAATCGTCCCGATCCCCAGCTCGCTCTCGATCTGAATATCTCCGCCCATCATCTGTATGATATTCCGGCTGATGGTCAGACCAAGCCCGGTCCCCTGAATTTTGCTGGTACGCACATCGTCCGCCCGCTCAAAGGGATCATAAATGTGCTGCAGAAACTCCTCTGACATGCCGATGCCATTGTCCTTAAACACAAACACATAACATCCGACATGCTCCTGCTGCGAGGCCGTTTCTGTAATTTCTATGCTGATTGCCCCGCCTTCTTCCGTATATTTGATGGAATTGCTTATCACGTTTGCAAAGATCTGCTGCAGCCGTCTCGCATCTCCCCGCACATTGGTATTCTGAACGCCGTGGGCGCGGAACTCTATCTTCTGTTTCTTCTCCCGCGCGGCATCGGAGAGCATATTCACCATGCTGTCAATAATATTCAGAAGGTTAAACTCCTCCTCATCGAGCGTCAGCGCGCCCGACTCGATCCTGCTCATGTCGAGCACCTCATTTATGAGCGAGAGCAGGTGTTTGCTCGCGGCGGAAACCTTGGCAAGGCACTCTTCCATCCCGTCGGGATCGTGCAGCTTGGTTCCCGCGATGGCAGTCATGCCGATAATCGCATTCATGGGCGTCCTGATATCGTGGGACATTTTGGAAAGGAAATCGGTCTTGGCGCAGTTGGCGCGGTCTGCCGCCTCATACGCGTCCAACAGCGCTTTCTTCGTCTCCCTGTCCTTTGCGCGGACATCCGTGATATCTTTGGCATTATTGAGAGCCAGAATATCGCCGCTGACCCCGTCCTTCGTGAGCAGGATCGTATGCCGCAGAACGATGGGCTGTTCGTCCGAACCCGAACTTTCAACTTCTATGATCAGTTCGTTCTCCCCCCGCTCGTAAGCTTCCAGCAGATGATGGGTATTAAGCGTCTGCGTATAGACTTCCCTGTCCTCCGGGAATACCCGTTCCTTGCTCCAGCGCAGGAAGAAATCGTCCGCATTGCAGGGCGCTTCCAAGCCCATCCGGGAAAGCACCGGCTCCATCTGCCCATCCACGATCTCGTAAAATTCTTCTTCGATCAGGTTCTGCGTGACGTTCACGTTAAATACAAAAACCGCTTCCGAGACAATCGCCTGCCGGTACTGCTCCTCCGCGCTCAGACTCCGGCGCAGCATACGGTTCGACTCCTTGATTTTCAGATTCGCCTCTTCCAGCGCCTTCTGTGCCTGCACCAGTTCCGCATTCGTCCGCAGCATCCGATCAGTCATCTCTGTCTCTCTTGCCTTCTCCTCTGTGATGTTTTTTACATACCACATCACTCTGGCGTTGTTCTCACTGAAATTTTCCACGGGCACCAGTTCCGTGCGCACCCATTTCCATTCTCCCGCCACCAGACGCAGATAACTGAAATGAATCGGCGCGCCGCCGTTCATAAAGACTTGTTTCAGATTTTCCACCGCCATGATATTTTTAAAGTTTTCACTGTCCTTTTTATCCACATGGTTCTTGGCGCAGGACGCAACGGTCATCCGGTAATCGCCGTTCAACCGTTCCGCTTCCAGTTTCTCACTCTCCACAAATTTGAGATCCGTGATCGTATTTTTGTTGAGGTCGATGGCGCTGATTCTGAAATAAGTGTCCTGCAGCATACGGAACGCCTCGTGCGACATCTGGCTGACACGGTACTGTTCGTCGATCATCCTGATTGCCGAGATCCATATCCTCCTGCCGTCCTTGGACGTGGATTCCATCCTGATCGAGCGCACCCAGACAGGCTCTCCCTCCCCGTTTATCACACGGTACTCCCGCTTTTCCTCTTCTCCCGGCAGAAAGACCTTCGTAAATATAGTTTCGTCCGGCCCATATACCGCGTTCAGATAGCAGCCGCCGGTTTTCTCCATAAACTGCTCATAGGTCATCCCCATATTGTTGAGCGCAAATGAGCTGATAAAATAAACGGGATATCCTTCCTCATAAAACCCGCCGACTACGCCGACCGCCACATTTCTGCCCAACAGTTCTATGATCTTGTCCTGATTTTCATCCCCGAGTTCTGTTTCTTCTGTCGTAAAAAACAGTTCCTCCTTATAAAACAAGCGCTTGGACATTCCTTACCTCCCGATCACTGAGTTTTAGAAGTTCTTTCAACTTTCTTCCTCGAATTTATAACCCATGCCCCATATTGTCTTGATCAGTTCACCTTTGTCTCCCATCTTGCTGCGAAGCTTTTTCACATGGGTGTCAATCGTTCTGGCGTCCCCGAAATAGTCATAATTCCAGACACTGTTTAAAATCTTTTCCCGGGACAGGGCAATCCCTTTATTCTCCATGAAATAGGCGAGCAGTTCAAATTCCTTGTAGCTTAAATCAACAGGCGTTCCCTCCACCGTCACGCTGTGCGCCTGCTTGTCAAGACGGATACCGCCCGCCTCCACGATCATCTCCGCAGCCGCCTGCCCTGTTCTTCTGAGGATCGCCTCCACACGTGCCACAAGAATTTTGGGACTGAAGGGTTTGGCGATATATTCGTCCACCCCCAGTTCAAAGCCCAGAAGTTCGTCTCTCTCATCTGACTTTGCCGTGAGCATGATGATAGGGACCTTGGAGTATGCACGTATTTCCCGGCACACCTGCCAGCCGTCCATCCTGGGCATCATCACGTCCAGAATCACCAGATCCATATCATTTTTTTCAAAAAAGAGATCCAGCGCCTCCTCGCCGTCAGCCGCCTCTACCACCTCATAATTATTCTTTACCAGAAAATCCCGAACCAGCTTACGCATACGGCTCTCATCGTCCACCACGAGGATCTTCGACTTATCCATATACCGCCCTGCCTCTCTGTAACTATTCAGCCTTCGGCTTCTAGTTACGGAATCCGGTCTATTCCAGTTTTGTCTTCGGCAAAGAGACCGGATTCTTCTCAACCTCTACACATTCTCACGGACTTTGCAGCAAGTGCAAATTCCTGAATTGTTACGTCATTGTTCCTTTAACTGCCCGTTCTCCAGTTTGCGCTGCGCCTCGCGGAGCGCATTCTCCCGTCTGGTCAGTTCCTGTTCCCACTCCGAATACTCATTCACCACAGCCTGCCTGTAATTCACAATATTGGGGGTCTCGCTGTTCCACGCAATGGCGAGCATCGCCGCCACAAGGAATACCAGCACCACATTGATCAGCACCGACGTCACAAACCGCCCCTGGTATTCAGGATGCCGCTTTGCGACGCTCATTTTGATCGAGCGGCTGTTCGCCGTCTTGTTGCTGAAGGTCCCGCGGAGGGGCACCGGCTGTATCTTATCCGCAGGCACGCCCCACTTCGTCATTTCCTTCTGCATTTTCTGTAGATAGCTTAACCCGATGGGCGTCAGGAACACTTGGTTTTCCACCGCCCGGTTATAGACCAGCAGTACGTTCTGGGGCTTGCGGTAATCGAGCCGTTCTTCCAGATTCTCTACCTTTTTTACTTCCATTCTCGCCGTCTCCGCATCCGCGATCGTTGCAAAGCGGTAGCCACCGACGACAAAATCATCTTCGCGCTTCTCCATAAATACCCCTCAAAGACGTCCGTCAGATTTTGAAAATACTCATGCTCTGCTCCAGATGCTCCGCCACCTCTTTGAGCTTCGCCGCATTCTCGGAAATGCTGTACACGATGGTGCTCACCTCCGTGACGGAAGCGGAAGTCTCCTCCGTGCTCGCCGCATTTTCCTCAGCGATGGCAGTCAGATTCTGCACCACATCCACCACATTCACTCTCGCCTCATCCAGTCTCTTCGTCTTATCCGCGATCTGGTTCACGCCGTCAAGGGACTGGGTAATGCCGCTTCTCACCTGCGCAAAGCGCTCGTTCGTCCTGCCCACGCTCTCACTCTGGCTCTCCATGATCTTCTTCACATCCTCCATCGTCGCCACGGACTTCTGGGAATCCTCGATCAGGGAATCAATAATATTTTCTATCTGTCTCGCCGAATCATTGGACTGCTCCGCCAGTTTCTGGATCTGGCTTGCCACCACCGCAAATCCTCTGCCCTGCTCGCCGGCTCTCGCCGCCTCTATGCTTGCATTCAGGGAGAGTAAATTCGTCTCCTCCGCAATGGACGTAATGAGGGAAGTAGCCTCTCTGATCTTCATGGCAGATTCGTTCGTCGTGTTGGTCTGCTCGTAGATCACGTCGATGGCTTCTCGCGCCCGGTCGTTAATCTTCTCCAGATTCTGTAGTGTCTCAAACGCCTCGTCGCTGGACTTTCTCATATCGTTGGCATTGTCGGTAAGCTCCTCCACCTGTCTGGTAGTTTCCTCCACCATGCTGCCCATCAGAATCACATTTTCTGTCGCTTTCTGTGTTTCGTCCGCCTGCGAGGACGCACCGTCGGATATTTCCGAAACCGCCTTCTCCACCTGCTCCACCGTGGTCGCCGTCTCGGAGGCGTTCACGTTCAGGACATCGGAAGCCTCGAACAGCTTTTCGCTCTGCCCGCGCAGATCGCCCACGACTTCCACAAGCTGCCTGCGAAGTTCCGCCACGGCACGGCTCATCTGCCCTGTCTCATCCGCCCGCGCCGTCAGCTTTTCCTGCCCTTCGATCTCAGAAAAGTCCATATGCGCAAGCTGTCCCACCACGCCCGTCACCTTGATGATGGGGTTTATGATCCTGCTCACAAAGAAAAATCCGATAATGCTGGCAATGATAACCATGACAACCGTACATGCGGTTCCTGTCAGCGTAACCCGGTGTACGGTGCTCATCAGTTCATCCTCATCCACCGAGATCACCAGTATACAATGTCCCCGCTCCGTCACATAGTAAGCCGCATACTTCATGGAACCATTAAAATCGTACTCCACAACATTCGGCTCCGGGACAACGCCTGTGGCGATCTCCGCAACCACAGCCTTCACCACTTCATTTTCCACCGGCTGGCCGACCTTTTCCTTTGTGGGGTGATAGAGCATCATCCCTTCCGATGAAACCAGATAGGCGTAACTGGATTCCGTGCCTTTGAGTCCAACCTCACCGAGGGAATCCGCCAGATTATTATAATGGGTCGCCGTGTTATATCCCTGCACCTCGATCTGCGTCTGCAGCTTATCTCCATATGCCAGCGCCAGATCGTAAAGATAGCTCTGGTTCAGATTCATCAGCGGAATCCGCAGATTCCTAATCAGCACGACAGAGAGGCATACCGACAAAATCACCATCGCCAGTATCATAACCCCGACTATCTTCGTCCTCAAAGACTGCAGGACATTCCCCTTCTCCCTGCTTTTCGTACCCCTTTTTTCTTCCGTCATAATAAGCCCCTCTCTCCCCGTGGTAAAAATTAACCATATTTCTTTTTATTTTACAGCCAAATGAAAACTATGTCCAGTAAATTGTGAAAGAATCCACGCGTGCATTGCCTGTATGTATTCTGTTTTTTACACAAAAAAAGTTCTTAAAACGCAAACATCCGGCATTTTAAGAACTTTCCGAGTGGACCAGACGGGAGTCGAACCCGTGTCCAAAAGCCCATTCCCTGTCCTTCTACTATCATAGTCGCTCATTGCGGATTGCTCCTCATTCCCTCCTCCACAGGGAGACCGACACCCCCGTGGATTCAGTAGCCTCTGATACGCCCGCAGGTAAGAGGCGTCCCCTGCGTCGTTTCCTACATAGATGATGCCCGGATCTTAATGTGTAGGTGCACTAAGGCGGACAGCTGCCTTTAGGCAGCGTATGCTAAATTATCTTCAGCGTTTGTGTTTAAGTTTGCGATTTGACGCATCAGCCTGCGGATAGCTTCTCCAGCTGCAAGACCCCTGTCGAAACCTTGACTGGCCCGTATTTATTCTGTCATATAGATTATATCACATTACCACACACCTGTGCAATCTACAGGTTTTTAATTTTAAATTCCCTCTCGTGTTCCCTGCGCATATCTTTCTTCGCGATATCCTGCCGTTTGTCGTAGAGCTTTTTACCTTTTGCAAGCCCGATCTCTATCTTTGCCCTGCCGTCCTTAAAATATACCTGCAGCGGAACGATCGTGTAGCCCTGCTCCGCCATTCTCCCGGCGAGCTTACGGATCTCCACCTTGTGCAGCAGAAGTTTTCTCGGGCGGAGCGGGTCTTTGTTGAATATATTTCCCTTCTCATAAGGGCTTATATTCATGCCGTAGACAAATGTCTCCCCGTTCTCGATCCTTACATACGCCTCCTTGATGCTGCACTTTCCCATGCGCAGGGACTTCACCTCCGTGCCGTGGAGCGCAAGACCCGCCTCATACTTTTCCTCTATGAAATAATCATGGTACGCCTTTTTGTTGTTTGCCACCAGTTTCATGGCCTCTTTCGCCATACTCTCTCCTCCCTTGATTTGTCTGCCGATTTGCCTGTCAGATTCCTGCAAGCACGCTTTGCCTGTCAGATTCGGTCTGGCTGAACTGGAAAAATAAAATCCACCGACCTTGTCAGGCGGTCCACGCCCTTCACCTGTATGGTGACGCGCTGTCCAAGCCTGTACGAGACGCCGCTCTCCTTCCCCACCATCTCGCAGGTTTCCTCATCATAATAAAAGTAATCGCCCGAAAGCGAGGATACATGGATCAGTCCCTCCACGGTGTTTGGCAGTTCCACATAAATGCCCCACTGGGTAATACCACAGATCACGCCGTCATAAATCTCCCCGATGCGCTCCTCCATATATTCCGCTTTTTTAAGCTTGTCGGTCTCCCGCTCCGCCTCCGCGGCGCGCCGTTCCATCTTTGAGGCGTGTTTCGCCACCTCCGGCAGTTTTTCTTCATAATGACCGATGCGCTCTTCGGAAAGTTTTCCCCGCAGCTGCTCCTTGATGATGCGGTGGATCTGCAGATCCGGGTAGCGTCTGATGGGCGAGGTAAAGTGGCAGTAATACTGACATGCCAACCCGAAATGCCCTGTGCACTCCACCGTATACTTCGCCTGCTTCATGCTCCTGAGCGTCAGACGGCTGATCAGCGTCTCCTCATCCGTATCCGCTATCTTATCGAGAAGTTTCTGCAGCTCCTTCGGGTGGATCTCCTCCCCCGTCTGCTTGATATGATAGCCGAAGTTTCTGATAAAGGTCGAAAGTTTCTTGATTTTGTCCGGGTCCGGCTTTTCGTGGGTCCGGTACACAAAAGGCGTCTCCAGCCAGAAAAAGTGCTGCGCAACCGTCTCGTTGGCAATCAGCATGAAATCCTCGATGATTTTCGTCGCCACGTTGCGCTCATAAGGTCTGATCTCCAGAGGATGCCCCTGTCCATCCAGAATGATCTTACTCTCCGCGAAATCAAAGTCGATGGAACCGCGCTTATGCCTTTTCTTTCTGAAAAGCGACGCCAGTTCCTCCATCTGTTCAAACATGGGGACAAGGGTCTCGTATTCCTGCCTCTCCGCCTCGTCCTTATCCTCCAGAATCTTTTTCACGGAAGTGTAGGACATTCTGCGGTCAACCCTTATCACGGTTTCCTCGATCCGATAGTCCGTCACTTCGCCTTTGCCGTTGATGGTCATCAGACAGCTCAGTGCCAGTCTGTCCACGCCCTGATTCAGGGAACAGATGCCGTTGGAGAGCTTGTGGGGCAGCATGGGAATCACCCTGTCCACGAGGTAAACGCTGGTTCCCCGCTCCAGAGCCGCCCAGTCAAGGGCGGAATTTTCCTGCACATAGTTGGTCACATCCGCGATATGGACGCCCAGATGGAACAACCCTGCTTCATCCTTAAAAAGGCTGACTGCGTCGTCCAGATCCTTGGCATCCTCTCCGTCTATGGTCACCATCTGCAGGCTGCGCAAATCCGTGCGCCCTGCCCTGTCCGCCTCCAAAACGGTTTCCGGCGTCCGATTCGCCTGATTCATCTCCTTCTCGCCAAATTCCGTGGGAAGTTCAAAGCCGCGCACGATGGACATGATATCCACGCCGGGATCGTTTATGTGTCCGAGGATTTCCACCACCCGTCCCTCGGGCTTATGGCTCTCATCCCCGTAGGAAGTCAGTTCCACCACAACCTTGTGCCCTGTGACCGCCCCCTTGGAGCGCTCCTTCGGCACAAAAATATCCGTTCCGATCTTGCTGTTATCGGGTATCACAAAACCGAAATTCTGTGACTGCTCGTATGTGCCTACAAGCTGCTTCGTGCCGCGCTCCAGAATGCGGACAACCTCCGCCTCCCGTCTCTGGCCGCGCCGTCCGGGCAGAAAGGCGATCTGCACCCTGTCCATGTGAAAGGCGCCGTTGGTCTGATCCTCGGGGATAAAAAAGTCCTCCTCATATCCCTCGACCTCCACAAAGCCAAATCCTCTGGCGTGGCTGATAAACGTGCCGACGGGGCGGTTCACATCCGGCTTCACATATCTGCCCTGCTTCGTAAGCTGTATCTTCCCTTCCAACAAAAGCGCGCCGAGCACCTCCCGGAACACTTCCCTGTCCGCCGGCGCCACCTGCATGAAAGCAGCCAGCTCCTTTTCCTTCATCGGCACATACTGCTCATCCGCCACCAGCTCGCATATTAAATTTTTCCGCTTTTCAAATTGTTTGTCCATTCGCCTTCCGTTTCTGCTGTTCCTGCGTATAAGCAGACTCGAGATGCTTCGCATATCTCGTTCGCGTTGCTCGTCAGAAGCTCCCGTACACAGCCTTCCATGCAAGCATGACGGCTATGCACGGAAGCTTCTGCCTCTGCCTATACGCGCAAGAAAGCACCCTTACGCATGTGCAAGAGTGCTTTCGTTCTTTCCGCTTTAGAATCCTTTAGAACAAAGTCAGGTTTAAAACAACCGCCAGTAACATGAACCCGACCGCAAGCCCCGTCGTGATCTTGACGAGTTTTCCCTCCATCGAGCGGCCCTTGTTCTTGCCCCAGTAGGTTTCAGCCGCGCCGCTGATCGCGCCAAGACCGGCTGCCTTTCCCTCCTGCATAAGCACTAATATCACCAATGCGATACATATTAAAATATAAATCACTGTCAATATGATTCTCAGTACACCCATCTTTATCCTCCATTCCGAAAAAAAAACTCTTCTGTCCCTCAACATCCCCGCAGCAAGCTGACGGGGCATGTGACCCTCGCGGCATTCGCCAAATGTCTGCTTCGCATCCGCTTAGCTCATTGCTCACGGGAATCAAGCAGATTTCATAATACCACAGAACCGGGCATTGTGCAAGCCTTAAATTTCACAAGGAAAAAGCGGCAAAAGCATCCACCTGCCTGTGCTGTTCCCCGTGATACTTCATCAGATACGCCTTCATCTCGGTGTGCGCCTGTCCCATATCCTCCATCATCGGCTGAAAGTTATCCGCGGTGACGCCGCCAAGCTGTGTGAGGAACTGGTAGTAGCGGAGGTCATCCCCGTATTCTTCCAGCACCACCCGCCACGTCTCCTCCGTCTCACACCCCTTTATATGCGAGAGCAGATACTGCTCCAGTTTTTCGCGCACAGTCTGTTTAAGCCCGTAGTCGTGCATCAGCCGCAGCATGGCAAGCCGCACCTTCTCCCGCCTTCGCTGCTCCGTATAATAGTCCAGATTGTTTTCCCTGCTACCGTAATCCTCTTCCCCGCACAGAAGCATTTTCGAGAACCCTTCCGCGTCGCCTCTCTCCATCAGCGTCTGCATCCGCCCGTCCCACTGTGCAATCCACTCTGTCGTGCCCGCGCTCTCGAAATCAAACAGGTAAAAGGCGTCAAGCCTGCTCATCACCGCCGCCAGAAGAAACGCGGTATCCGCCGTCCTTTTCTCTCCCGCATCCGCTTCCTCATCCACGATCTGCTCCAGAAGAAAACAGTCCCTGAAAATCCCCTGCCCGATCTCCATGCGGTGATAGGGCAGAATGACACGCTGCAGTTTCGCGCAGTAGGCAAAAGCCCAGTCGTCGATCCTGACCACTGACCCGGGCAGGGAAATCTCCTTCAACAGTTTATTGCTTAGGAATGCCTTCTTCCCGATGCAGGTCACAGGACAGCCGCCTGCCTCGGGCGGCACAGCAATCTCCGTATCCTTCCCCCGGTATCCCGTAATCTCCGCCGCCTCCCCGTCCGTCTTATAGGACAGAACGCCCTGCGGCATATTCAGTTCCCCATATCTTATTTTTCGTTCCATCGTTTAGTCTTCTCACGCGCTTAAATTTCCAGTTCTTCAATCCGTGCAGTCAGCTCCGCTCCCCGCTCGGTGAGCATCAGCTCCTCGTTGTGCCTCTGGTAGTCCTCACACCCGTAAAGACTGATAAACTTCGCGCAGTCCGCCTGCACCGTGCACTCCGTCACCAGAATCAGCATCTCATTGCCGGAGCCGAAGGTGTCCTCCACAAATCGAAAGAGAAAATGCATCCGCTCCTTCACGCGCTCCGTATTCCGTTTATAGTCAGCCACTCTTGCGTCAAACTGCTCCTTCACACACGCAAATGCTGCAGCGCCGTCCGTCGTCTCCGCAAGCCGCAGGCACTTTTCACAGGCGGAAAGGAACCCGGCTATCGCTTTGTTTAACCGCTTGTCCCGCGCGGACAAAGCCCCCGCTTTCTGCAGGGATTCCATCGCCTTCTGTCTGCCCTGCGCCTGTTTCCCGGCAAGCGCCGAAAGTTCCTGCGCCGTCTCTCCTGCCTCCGCTTTTGCTTTCAGAGCCCTGAGGGGATTCATCAGCTCACTCAGTATTTGTGAATCCAGCATATTTTCCCGGATATCCTGCTGCATTCTGTCAATCAGCATCCCCATCAGGGACAGCCGCTCGTCAAAATCCGCCTTTCTCGCCTTGTCCTTCGCCTGTTCACTGACTATCCCGGTCAGAATTTCTTCCGCCTTATAGTCGTTCTGGTACTTCCGATACAAGTCATAATATGCCGTAAACTCCCTGACTACCCTCTCATGCCGCAGGTACTGCCCCACCAGAGACTCCTCCACCGTGATCTGCTCCTCTTCGTAGAGCTTCAGCATTTCGGACAGATCCTCCCATCCTCTCGCCGTAATGTAACTTCTGCCCTTCACCGTGGTTTCCACCTGATAGAAATCTTCCTTTTTCATATCCAGATAGTTTAAAATCGCCGTATGCACGCCCCGCTCTCTCGCGTACTCCCGCCAGATCCCATAGTCCGCCTCCACCTTCAGAATCTTCAGCCGGTCCAGCGTCACGATGTCAAACTCCCGCACCGACTTATTGTACTCCGGGGGGTTGCCTGCCGTCACGATCACCCAGCCCTCCGGCACCTGATGCCTGCCGAAAGTCTTGTACTGCAGAAACTGCAGCATGGAGGGCGCCAGCGTCTCCGACACACAGTTGATCTCATCCAGAAACAGGATGCCCTCCCGGATGCCGCTCTCCGCCATCACATCATAGACCGAGGCGATAATCTCGCTCATGGTATATTCCGACACGTCGTAAGCCTTTCCCTCATACTCCTTATGCACGATAAAGGGAAGCCCCAGCGCGGACTGTCTCGTGTGGTGGGTCATGGAGTAGGACACCAGCGCGATCCCCAGCTCCTGCGCGATCTGCTCCATGATCGCCGTTTTTCCGATCCCCGGCGCACCCAGCAGAAAAACAGGGCGCTGCCTGACGACGGGAATCCGGTACTCCCCCTCCTCATCCTTTTTCAGATAAATTCTGACGGTATCCTTGATATAATTCTTCGCATCTTTAATATTCATATCGCTGTACGCTCCTGTCATTCATCTCAAATGCGGAGAATGCCGTCCTTCAGGCATTCTCCTGTGTGAGAAAAGTCTGCAAAGCAGACTTAGTACTTCTTAGCGAAGCAGCCCCTGCTGCTGAGCTTTAGAAGTCCTTCTCACACGCCTCCAGAACAAGCCGGATCGCCCATGGCGGTACCTGCGGCGCGTTGTCGTCGTCATGGAGAAACACAAACGCCACGTCGTAATCCGGCATCTGCTCCGGATAAATCCCATACCCGTCGGTAAAGTAGATCATCCCTTTCAGCCGCGCAAGCTCTCCCTCCTCCCGCAGCTTTTCCACGTAGGAAAACACCGGGCGAAAATCTGTGGAGCCGAAACCTGTCAGCTTCCCCTGCTCCATGAAACGGTCGAACTCTTCCCGCTCCGTGATCTTCACATCCTGCTGCACCTCGCTGTCACACTGGATGATATGCACATTGATCTTCGTAAAAAAGCTCTCCGCATCCTGCATGATATTGTAGGTCTTTTGCAAAAAAGCCTGCACAGTCTCCCCCCGGCAGGAGGCGGACGTGTCAATCGCGATCACGAAGTCCCGGATTTTATTGCTATCCTTGTACTCCAGAGGCTCCACCAGCGGCATATTGCCGTAAGTGTCCAGCCCGTAAGTGTAGTAAATATAGTCAAACTCATCATCATTGACCTGAATGGACTCGCCCATGACCATGAATTTTTTCAGGAAACCCGCATAGTCGTAGCGCTCCCTTGTGGCTTCCTTCAGATTCTCCTCTATGCTCTCCGCGCTGTTCTTATCGCGGCTGAAGCTCTTCAAGTCCGCCTTGATGCGCTCGCTGACCTTGCGCCACTCGGTCTGTGACAGTTCCAGTGCCTCCCGCCTGTCCCAGTAAATGTGCTCGTCGAAATGGCACAGCTTATGCCAGTCCTCCACCGCCTTTTCGGACGGCTCCTCCACCCGGAAATGCCGGTAAATTTTCTCCGCAGTCAGTCCGCCCGCCTGCTTTCCCAAAATCTCCAGACGGTTCTTCAGTGTGTCGTCCGTCTGCAGACTGGTCAGATGCAGATTGATATCCAGAATCGTGTTCTCCACGGCGATATCCGTCGCCATATCCCAATAGAGCCTGTTCAGCTTGTCCGTCCCGCTGCTGTGGAAAAAAATACAGTGCAGAAGCGTGTGCAGATAGAGCCTCGCCGCGTAATTGGGCGATATCTTATATTGTCTTAAGAGCCGCACCGGGTCATAGAAAAGCGTGGCGCCGTCAAACAGATGCGCCCCCGTCTGCTGTCTGCACGTAAGTTTCAGTTTCGACAACGCCACATCCAGAAACCGCATATTGATCAAAAGACCGTCATGCGCAAGACGCAGAATCTCCTCCGCCAGATTCTCTATTTTCTGTTGTCTGTCGGAAGTTTCCTGTGCTCCCACGCCGCGTCCTCCTTTCCCGTTGCCTGTCCCTTTTATCTGTTTTGAATTATGTTAACCAAATCCCCGGGGCATCAGCATCGACATCAATCCGTTAGATGTTATGTAAACTCATTTTAATTACATACAGCACAACTAGATGCGCCGGATAAAAAACATAGAAAAACCATTTGGAAAAATTCCTGCCCCTCTGCGCCCGTTTCCCATTGTAAAATACGAGAATCACGACCCCCGCCGCAAGAATGCCAGCCCCGGAAAGCGCCGCATGGGTGACGGCGTACAGCGTCCATTCTCCTTGCTCCCCGGACATAAAGCGCTGGACGTTTAATAGCGAAAAAAGCACATACCCCGCTGCGAATCCAAAAGCCGTCCTTCTCCTGTCCCCTCTGCCGTTCGCCAAAAAACTCGTGAGAACCGGCGCAACCACAGCCCAATCCCCGACAACCGTCGCCAGAATGAGAAGCACGCCGAGAACTTCCCGAAGCAGGAGGCTGCTCACCCGCTCCATCACCACAAGAAGCAGGAAACAGCAAAGCAGCGTGTAAATCATGTTAAAACCGCCCTGCCCGAAAGCAAGCTGAAACGGTATCTGCGAGATAACCGCAAACAACAGCAGCCTCAGCCCATACTTGACCTTGGAGCGCGTATAGGCATACCCTTCCACCATAAAGTAACACATCACCGGCGCCGTAAAGAAACCGATGTCCTCCAACAGTTCGTAGAGCGGCGTCCCCGCCGCCAGAAAGACATGCGCGATATGGTTGAGCAGCATGGTGAACATGGCAAAATATTTGATGACATCGCGGTTCAGTACCCGCAGCCCGTTTTCAGATGCCGTCTGTAACTGTCCGTCCATATTTCATTCTCCCGTTTTATAGCCGTTGCTTTCCTCTGCTCCCGTCGCCTTAGTGCTGCTGAACTCTATTGCTTTGCGCCCGTTACGCCGAGATAGGCGATCCGCAGTCTTTGCAGTCGCCCATCCTTTGCTTGCCCCTATCACCTTTTATCCACCGCCTCAAGACACTTCTGTATGCAGAATCCCCTTTGTCAGTCTGCGTCAGCCCCATCGTCTTTTACCGGCATTCGTCACTGGACAAACGGATTATACATCTTCTCGTGCCCGATCGTCGTGGATTCCCCATGTCCGGGATAAACCTTTGTCTCGTCCGGCAGTACAAACAGTTTGCCTTTGACTGATCTGGTCAGTGCACTCATACTGCCCGTCGCCAGATCTGTCCTGCCCACCGACTCCTGAAAAAGCGTATCTCCCGCAACAAGAATACCCGCCTCCTCAAAATAATAACAGCAGCTTCCTACCGTGTGCCCCGGCGTGGCGATCAGTTTACAAGTCATATCCGCGATCGTAATCTCCTCGTTCTCCTTCAGATATCTGTCCGGGATCACTGTGTAGGGACGCCCCACCTGATCGGAAACGTTCGTCACCGCATCCTCGCAGAGCGGTTTTTCCTCCTCATAGGCATAAACCGGCGCGCCCGAAAGTTCCCGCAGCCTGTTGCAGCCCCAGATATGGTCGAAGTGGGCGTGGGTCAGAAGAATCCCCTTCACCTGAAAGCCCTTCTCCTGCAGCGTCTCGTAAATATAGTCGCCCTTGTCCGCCGGGTCGAAGAAAATCACATCCTTCGTGCCCTCCTTATATACAAAATAACAGTTCGTCTGGCAGATGCCCAGCATCAGCCTGCCGATTTTTAAATCTGACATCTTCCCTGTTCCTCTCTCTTCCCCTATGCAGAGAATGCCGCATTTCAGGCATTCTCTCAAGCGAAACATAGAACTTCTTGGCGAGGCAGCCTCTGCTGCAGAGCTTTAGAAGTTCTTTTCGCTTTGTTAGCCGGTTGTTCTCTCGATATCTATAATACTCTCTATGGTTCTGATCTTATCGATGATCCGCTGCAGTTCCTCTTTGCTGCCGACCTCAAAGCTGACCATGATCGTCGCCGTCCCCTGCTTGTTCACCCGCGTATTCAGCGCCTGAATGTCAATCTCCTTCTCCGTGAGCGCCCGGGACACATCCGCCAGAAGACCGTTTCTGTTGTTGGCGTAAATGCTGATCTCCACCAGATACTTCTCGCCGGCTGCCGCCCCTTCCGGCAGCTGCCACTCCGCATCGATCAGACGGTTTCTGTCGATCTCCGGCAGGTTCAACAGGTTCACGCAGTCCGTCCTGTGAATGGAAATGCCCCTTCCCCTCGTGACAAAGCCCACGATCTCATCGCCGGGCACCGGGCTGCAGCATTTGGAGAAACGGACAGCCACATCGTGAATCCCCTTCACCACGATGGCGCTGGTGCTCTTTCCCGCTTTCGCGCGGCTGATGCGGACACTCTCCTCGATCTCCGCCATCACCTCGGCGTCGGACATCTCCCGTTTATGATCCTTTTCAAAAAGCTCCTGCATACGGTTGATGATCTGCCCTTCCTTGAGGGCGCCGTGTCCCACCGCCGCCAGCACCGATTCCCAGTTCTGGAACCCATATTTTTTAATAATGGCTTCCTCATACTGAGGCGTCAGCACATCCGCGGTATTGATCGTTTTCGCCTTGCAGTACGCCTGAATCAGTTCCCGTCCTTTGACAATATTATCTTCTTTCAGTTCATTTTTGAACCACTGGTTGATCTTATTTTTAGCCTGTGTGCTCTTTACCACATTCAGCCAGTCACGACTGGGACCCTTGGAGTTCTGGGAAGTCATAATCTCCACCCGGTCGCCGTTTTTGATCTCATAATCTATCGTCACAAGTTTGCCGTTAACCCGCGCGCCGATCATCTTATTCCCCACCGCGCTGTGTACGCTGTAGGCAAAATCAATGGGCGTGGAACCCGCCGGAAGGCTTTTCACATCCCCTGTCGGCGTAAAACAGAACACCGTGTCGGCAAAGAGGTTTAAGTCGTCCTTTAACAGATTCATAAACTCCTTGTTGTCCGTCATGTCCTGCTGCCACTCCAGAATCTGCCGCAGCCAGACAAGCTTCTCCTCCTCCTGTGCCTCCACCTTTTTGCCGTCGGAAGCCTCCTTGTATTTCCAGTGCGCCGCGATACCGTACTCCGCCGCCTTGTGCATCTCATAGGTGCGGATCTGGATCTCGAAAGGCTGTCCGCTGGCGCCGATCAGCGTGGTGTGGAGGGACTGGTACATGTTCGACTTCGGCATGGCGATATAATCCTTGAAACGCCCCGGAATCGGCTTATACATCTCATGGATCACGCCAAGCGCGGCGTAGCAGTCCTTCACGGAATCCACAATGATACGAACCGCAAACAGATCATAGATCTGGTCTATGGATTTATTCTGGTTCTTCATCTTCTTGTAAATACTAAAAAAGTGCTTGATGCGTCCGTCGATCTGCGCTTTGATACCCGCATTTCTGATATGCACGCTGACCTCGTCCACAATAGCCTGAATATAACGCTCCCGCTCGCTCTTTCTGACGGCAATTTTATCCACCAGATCATAATAAGCCTCGGGCTCTAAATACTTTAATGACAAATCGTCTAATTCCACCTTAATCTTAGAAATGCCCAGCCGCTGGGCAATGGGAGAATAAATATCGAGCGTCTCCCTCGCAATCTCCTGCTGTTTCTCCGGGCGCATGTGCTGCAGCGTCCGCATGTTGTGCAGACGGTCCGCCAGCTTGATCAGTATGACGCGGATATCCCTCGCCATGGCAAGGAACATTTTGCGCAGATTCTCCGCCTGCCGCTCCAGTTTTTCTGCATCTTTATCGTAATTTCCGTGTTCTCCATGAAAATTCAGCTTATCTAATTTTGTGACGCCGTCCACCAGATGCGCGACCTCCGCGCCGAACTGCTCGCCGATTTCCTCGTCCGTCATAATGGTGTCTTCCACCACGTCGTGCAAAAGCCCGGCAACGATCGTCTCCTTATCCATCTCCAGATCCGCAAGAATAATTGCCACATACAAAGGGTGGATGATATAGGGTTCCCCGGACTTCCTCGCCTGCCCCTCGTGGGCATCAGAGGCAATCCGATAGGCTTTTCTGATCAGACTGATATCCGTCGAAGGGTGATATTTGCGCACACGGGCAATAAGCTCCTCGTAAAGCTGCCCGGGAGTCTGAAATTCTTCTATGGATTCTATTCTGCCGTCGTCAAAAACCAGCTCAGTCTTTTCTTCTGTCGCCATACGTTCACCTATTATCGGATTACATAATATTACATACTAGCAATTTTACGCCATTCTCGTATTATTTGCAAGAAAAATCAAAATAATTTACCAAACACTTCATAAATTGCTGTCTTTCATGGTCATTCCACCCAGATTCGCCTTACAGGGGATGTCATTATGCGCTTCCAGATGCTATACTTTACCACAGAAAAAAAACAATTGGAGGTACATGATCATGGATCAAGCGGCAACAGGTAAGTTTATTACGAAGAAACGCAAAGAGCTGAATCTGACACAAGAACAGCTTGCGCAAAAATTAGGTGTCTCAAACAAAACCATCTCTAAATGGGAAACGGGAAAATGTATGCCCGACTATTCCATCATCGAGTCGTTATGTACAGAGCTGAAAACAACACTTGCCGAACTGATGAACGGAGAAGAGGATGACAAAAGTATACATACTTATGATAATGAACAGATTGTAGAGATGATGAAAGAAATGCAGGATCTGAAAAACGCCAAAATCACGTTTACCGGATATATTCTGATGATAGTAGGTATTGTTATGTTAACCCTCTCCCAACTGTTTGGCGGGACGGAATTTCAAGATTTTCTCTCTGGTTTCATGCTGGGATTATCCATTTGCCAGATGGTGATTGGCATTTTTATTGTCAGCCGGCAGATGGCTAATAAAAATAGAAACAAATAAGAATTATCGTCTGCTCGCAAAAAATACGCCCTTCCAAGCAAGCTTGGAGGGCGCATTCTTTCCTCACATCTGCTGCGCCGCAGCTTATTACGTTACATCATCCCCATGCCGCCGCCTGCGCCTGCGGGCATTGCGGGTTCGGGTTCTTTGATGTTTGCCACCACGGACTCGGTGGTGAGAAGGGTGCTTGCCACGCTGGTCGCGTTCTGCAGAGCGCTTCTGGTCACCTTGGCGGGATCAAGGATACCTGCCTTCACCATATCCACATACTCCTCGGTCAGCGCGTCGAAACCTACGCCCACCTCGGACTCTCTCACCTTGTTGATGATAACGGAGCCTTCCAGACCCGCGTTTGCAACGATGTGGAACAGGGGCGCTTCGAGAGCCTTGAGAACGATCTGTGCGCCTGTCTTCTCATCGCCTTCCATCTTCTCTGCCAGCTTCTCCACTTCCTTCGCTGCGTGCACGTATGCGGAACCGCCGCCGGCAATGATGCCCTCTTCCACAGCAGCTCTGGTTGCCGCCAGCGCGTCCTCCAGACGGAGCTTGGCTTCCTTCATCTCGGTCTCTGTCGCCGCGCCCACACGGATCACAGCCACGCCGCCTGCCAGTTTCGCAAGACGCTCCTGCAGTTTCTCCTTATCGAAATCGGAAGTGGTCTCCTCGATCTGTTTCTTGATCTGGCTGATTCTCGCCTCGATCTCCTTCTTTTCGCCCTCGCCGTCCACGATAACGGTGTTCTCTTTCTGCACCTTAACGGACTTCGCACGGCCGAGCTGGTCGAGAGTTGCATCCTTAAGCTCTAAGCCGAGCTCGGAGCTGATCACCTGACCGCCTGTAAGGATAGCGATATCCTCAAGCATTGCCTTTCTTCTGTCGCCGTAGCCGGGCGCTTTCACAGCAACCACATTGAAGGTGCCGCGCAGCTTATTCACGATCAGGGTGGTGAGCGCCTCGCCCTCCACATCCTCAGCGATAATCAGCAGTTTCGCGCCGGACTGTACGATCTGCTCCAGAAGGGGCAGGATCTCCTGGATGTTCGCGATCTTCTTATCTGTAATCAGAATGTAGGGGTTCTCTAAAACCGCCTCCATCTTATCCATATCTGTCGCCATATACGCGGAAATATAGCCTCTGTCGAACTGCATACCTTCCACCAGATCAAGCTCAGTGAGCATGGTCTTGCTCTCCTCGATGGTGATCACGCCGTCGCCGGAAACCTTCTCCATCGCGTCCGCCACCAGCTTGCCTACTTCATCATCGCCGGAAGAAACAGCCGCCACTCTCGCGATATGCTCCTTGCCGTTTACCTTGGAGCTCATCTTAGCGATCGCCTCCACAGCCGTCTCGGTAGCTTTCTTCATACCTTTTCTTAAGATAATCGGGTTAGCGCCTGCCGCCAGATTCTTGATACCCGCATTCACCATAGCCTGTGCCAACACGGTCGCTGTGGTGGTGCCGTCGCCTGCAACGTCGTTGGTCTTGGTCGCCACTTCCTTGACAAGCTGTGCGCCCATATTTTCAAACGCATCCGCAAGTTCGATCTCTTTCGCGATGGTCACGCCGTCGTTTGTGATGAGAGGCGCGCCGTAGGACTTATCCAGAACTACGTTTCTGCCTTTCGGTCCAAGGGTCACCCTTACGGTGTCCGCCAGCTGATTTACGCCAGATTCCAAAGCCGCTCTGGCTTCTGCGCCATACTTAATTTCCTTAGCCATAATTTTATGTCCTCCTGATTTTTGTTAATTAATCTGTAATAACTGCCAAAATATCATTCTGTCTCACGATAATGTATTCCTCATCCTCGCCGAGTTTCACCTCTGTGCCCGAGTATTTGGAGTAGATGACCTGATCGCCGGCTTTTACTTCCATTTTCACTTCCTTGCCATCCACAACGCCGCCCGGTCCTACCGCGATCACCTCAGCCTGCTGGGGCTTTTCCTTGCTCTGTCCGGGCAACACGATGCCGGACTTGGTGGTCTCCTCCGCTTCCAACTGTTTTAATACAACTCTGTCGCCAAGTGGTGTTAACTTCATAATAACTGCCTCCTTCTTATTATGTGATACATTTTGTGTTTATCCTTTGATCTGTTAGCACTCACCTCTTATGAGTGCTAACTCTGGAACATATATTATCTTCATATGCGGGTGTTTGCAAATGGTTTCACATGAATGTACATGCGTTTTTCTCCCATTTGCTAATCTATTCTTTCATTTTCTCCAATTATCTCGTTTTTATCCAGAAAAAGGGATTTAATACTTATTTTATATTTTCCGTTTCCATCCCCAGAAATGCCCATATTTCTTCTTTTACAAAAGCGTATTCCCCCAGCTGCTCCTCATACGTCTGCATCTGGGCAAATTTTTCCTCCGCCTGCTGCGCATTACCCGCCTTCTGATGGGCGTTATACAGCATCGCCGCCTCATAGTAATAGGCAGCCGAGTAAATCTGTGCCATGTCTCCCTCCACCGGCACCCCCAGCGCCTCATAGCGGTACACATCTTCCAAAAGCCTCGCATAGTTCTGGTAGCTGACCCACTGGATCAGGAGCGCCTCGTCTGTCTCGGGTCCTTTCAGATAATCCGAAGATTCCCTGAAAAACGTGACGATCTGGATGCCTAGAACCACACAGAGCAGGATCACGATGCCGTTTAACAGAAGGTTCTTTCGGGAGACGCCTGTTTTATCTTCCGCGTTCTGATTTCCGTTCATTCTTCCGCCTCCTTACTCTCATCCGCTTCTCTGCACAGACCCTCTTCGATCAGCGCCGCCTTCTTTACCACCGAATAGTCAGCAAGTGACGCGACCTCCTCCTTTGTCAGATGACAGTAGGTGGAAAGCGCCGCTTCCAGATCCTCTCTCATCCGCCCATATGCTTCCATGTGCTCCGGGGTATAATTATTGTCAAAATAGTCACTCTCAAAAGTGAGCCGTTCGGTAGACTTATAAAAGCTGTCCAGATGGGATGCGATTCTGGAGGAAACCGCATCCGCCCCCTTTCCCTCATCCACCCTGAAGATGGTCATCTGGTTGAGAACGCTCTTATAATCGAAAGTCACAAAAGAGAGCACCGTGTACTCCTGAAAATCCCGGGTATGGCTGAGGCTTTTGTTGTCGTAAAGGGCATACAGCCGCCTCCACTGACCCGCCTCCTCACAGGCTGAAAGCTCCGCCCTGTAATTTTCCATGTTTTTTGCGATATCTCTCTCTACCCGCCTTGCCCAGAGGTAATGGGGCCCTTCATTGATCACAAAAACCATCCCCAGAATCATCATAAGAAGCACAGCAATGACCGCAATTCTGGCTGTGAAAAAATTGAAATGCAGCGTCTTTTTCTCCACTTCCTGTTTCGTTTCCTGAAATTCCTGCCGGTATTGCCGCATATCCTGCTGATGCTTCACCGCAAAGGGATTCGGATTGCCGCAAAAAGGACATTTTTCATCCTCGATCTGCAAATTTGCGCCGCATGTGGGACACTTCATAGTCTCATCCTACCTCTCTCATCCATCTGTTCTGATCTGTTCTTCTACGAAACGCTTTACTTCCTTTTTCGCCGTCTGATAGTCCAAATAAACGCCGTATTCATCCTCCACACAACATTCCTCGTACAAACGGTCAAGCGCCTCCTCCGATACGCCAAACACTGTGCCGGTCTGTTCCCTGACTTCCTTCTGATATGCCGCGATCAGCGCCTCCTCCGCCTCCGTGTAGGAATCATACGGTCTCTCTTGTATGAGAAACAGGACGTCTATGATACAGTCTGCCGCTTCCTCTTTCTCATACCCCTGCGAAGCAGCCTTCGCCAAAGCTTCCGTGCAATCCCGATACCGGGTGTACACGTTGATAAAATCCTCATGCGCCCAGTTGGAAATGGAATAGTATGACTCGCCCTGATTTTCAAACACGCACTCCATGACACCGTCGTAGTCTCCCGCTTCATACAAGGCGTCCAGTTTCGGAAAAACCGCTTTCTCCCACTCCATCTGGGCACGGATCTCCTCCGCAGTCGGCTCATAATCCGTCCATTTCCGCCAAAGAAAAAGGAACAGCCCGACAAAAACAAGAAAAACTGCGATCACCAAAAATGTCCGCCGGATCACCCGCCCGCTTTTTCCGATTTCCCTGCGATACTCCCTGCCCGGCACGGTGGACAATTCCTCCACGTCCTTCTTTATGTCGTAAAGCTGCTCCATATATTGTTTTTCGCCGCCGGCAGCGTTCAGCGCGCCGCAATACGGGCACTTTGCGCTGTCCTCCTCGATCGGCGCATAACAATTTTCACAATAAATCATGCCTTATGTTCTCTTTTCCAGCCGTTCCCGGTATCCGGGCGCGTTTTTGATCTCAAATTTATTATTGAACATCTCGTACTCCGCGTCGTCGAGTTTATCCTCGATCATTTCCTCCACATTTGTTTTGTAGACAACGCCGCAGGCAACGGAGGGCGCCAGAATCTCGTCTTCATAGGAAAGACATGCCTGCTGCACTCTCTGGCAGTATCTTTCAGCCTCGCCGTCCTCCGCCATGGGAATCAGCACGATAAAGACGTCCCCATCCACACGGCCGATGACATAATCCGGTTTCTTCTCCTGCTTTAGGATGTCGGCAATGGTCTTGATCAGCCGGTCGCTCTCCTCGTCGCCGAAATGATCGTTCACATACTTCCAGTCGTTGATATTTACATTGATCACAGCCACAGGCACCACTTCCGCCCTGTCTATCACCCGCATACGCTCCTCAAAATAGAGCTTATGGTACACGCCGGTAAGCGCGTCTTCGTTCTCCCCCTTCGCCGTCTGCACATGCTGTACACCCAGCTTCTGTTCCAGTTCATCTGCATAGATCGCCGTCTCCGTGTGCAGATACGTCTCCTCTCCCCAGTGGGAAAGCATGGCAGCAAAACCGTCCAGCATTCTCTCCACAGCCTGCCGCTTTTCCTCCGGCACCTTGCCTGTCTCGGCATACAGATGCGCGATCGTCCTGCCGTATACTCTGACCTTGCGTCCCGGCTCCCCGACCACATCCGGCGTAAAGCCCGCAAATCCTCCTACCGACACGATCTTTTCCCCATGCCTTTCGGTAATCAGAACTGCCACATCCGCCACCGCGCAAAATGCCTTGCAGTATTCTGTCAGCACATCCAGCGTATAAAGATTGTCCAGTGCGTAGCTTCTGATATTCTCCTTGATTTTCTGTTCAAACGGAATCGCCTTGTAATCCATATATCCCCATTCTCCTGTCCACGCTTTTTCGATATGCACTTTCCATACCCCGTTCAGTCCACAACCCTATTCTAACAAATAACGCCGCGCTTGTGAAGTTAAAATGGATGGAATCCCTATTTAAATTGATCTGTAATTCCGACTGTGGTAAGTCTGCTCTGCCACCCCTTCCATGGCGTTGCATTTCAGCGCAAGCAAAAAGAAATAGCCCGAGAGCAGATTGGAAAGATCGAAAAGCCCGTCCGGGACGCTGCCGATATCTGTATAAAAGGCGCACCAGACATTTCGCCTTCACCCGCAGCAGATGCGCCGTGCAGGCACACTGACAGCCGCAGGGCAGCACAAAACCGTGGACGTTACTTTCCGCCTGCAGCCTGTCCACCGCGGCGGCAAGACGGGCGATCTCCTCCTGCATCACCGTAAAGGTAGTGCGCAGGGTCGGATTCATATGGTAAATCAGTTCGCTGACCCACAAAAGTTCATCCGCCAGAGACGGTTCTGCGATCTGGCTTCGCAGCAGTCCGGCGCCGCTTGCCAGCTCGTCCGTGAGCAGTTCAAAGTCGCAGCGCAGATCGTCGTCCGCGTCGCACAAAAAAGGGTATGCCTCATAGGGGCTTCTGTATATCGCCATAGTTTCTCCTCCTCACGCCCACCTTCCGTACATCTGTCTCATATACCTTCGCACATCCATGCCGTAAAGCCGGTTGAACAGCTTTTCATCCAGCTCCTCCACAGGTCCGCAGGCAAGTTTCCTGCCCTCCTCCAGAAGAAGCGCCGTATCCGCAAAGGCGAGCGCCAGACCGATATCGTGAAACACCCCCGCCACACACCGTTTCCCGTCCGCCGTCCAGTCGCGCAGACTTTCCAGAAGTTCCGCCTGATAGCGCAGGTCCAGATGGTTTGCCGGTTCGTCCAGCAGGATAACCCGCGGCTCCTGCGCAAAGGTTCTTGCCAGAAACACCCGCTGCATCTGCCCGCCGGAAAGCTTTGTCACCAGCTTTTCCCTCAGTTCCCATACGCCGGTGCGCCGCAGGGCATCCTCCACCGCCCCGCGGTCCGCCGCTGTCTCCGACAAAAACAGGGAACCGCTCCGGTGCGCATACCGCCCCAGCATCACCGCCTCATAGACGGTATAGTCAAAAGCCGCCCGGGAAAACTGGCTCATCAGCGCGATCTTTTTCGCTCTCTGCTTCGGGGGCAGACCGTGCAGCAAAATCCCGTCCGCCTCCACACTTCCCTGCCATGGAATCACGCCCGCCAGGGCACGCAGAAGCGTCGTTTTTCCACAGCCGTTCGGGCCGAGAATGCAGAGCCGCTCCCCCGCCTTCACCCGAAAGGACAGGTCGTGTATCACCTCTGTTTTCCCGTAACCGCAGGATAAGTTTTCTACCGCAAGCATCGCTGTTATATCCATGCCATACCTCGTTTTGTTCTGTCATACCACAAATTCCCTGCCTGTGCACAGGCAGTCTCTCAACCGTCCTTGCGCCCCGCAAAAAAGAGATAGAGAAAAAAAGGCGCGCCGAGCAGCGCCGTGATGGAGCCGATCGGTATCTCATGGGGCGGCGTGAGGGTTCTCGCCGCCAGATCGCACAGCACAAGAAAGGTCCCTCCAAGGAGAGCACATGCCGGGATCGTCCGCCTGTGCACCGCGCCGAAAAACCGCCGCGCTATGTGAGGCACAATCAGATCCACAAAACCGATAATCCCCACAAATGCCACCGCCGTTCCCGTCAGGACAGCCACCGCCGTCATCAGCCGTCCCCTGACCCTGCGCAGATCCACGCCCATCGCCGACGCCTGTTCCTCCCCGAAGGTCATCACGTCAAGATCCCCCGCATAGCGCAGAAAGTAGAGACAGACCAGAAGGGTGACAGGAAAAAGCGCCCACACCGCGCTCCACTCCCGCATGGAAAAGCTGCCGAGCTGCCAGAGCTGGATGCGCTGCGCATGGGCGGGGGAGCTTGTCGCGAGAAGTGACATAACCGCATTGCCAAACAGGGAGACCACCATACCCACCAGAATCACGGTCACATTGGACATTCTCCTGTCCAGCCTTGCCGCCAGAAGCAGCACAAAAAACACCGTCCCCAGCGCAAAACACAGACTGACCGCCGGCAGAAGGAACGTGCCCAGTCCCGCCGTCGCAAATCCAGACACAATGACAAGCGATGCGCCCAGTCCCGCCCCGGATGACACCCCCAGCCCAAAAGGGGAAGCCAGCGGATTCTGCAAAAGCGACTGCATCACCGCGCCGCAGACAGCCAGCGCCGCCCCCGTCAGAAAAGCCAGCAGCACCCGCGGCAGGCGCATGTCGAACACCATGACGCTGTAGTTTGCGGGAATGTGGTCCGGCAGGGATTGTCCGAAAAACCGCTCCGCCAGAATGGCAAGGATATCAACGGGCGGCACGTACACGCTGCCGATCCCCACCCCAAAAAGCAGGGTCAGAAGCGCCGCCAGAAAGAGTAACCCCATTTTCATTCCCGCCCCCATGTTCATCTTCCGTCCCATAACCGTTTTCTTCCTCATTCCGCTCCGAAACACTCCGGGTAGAGCGCCCGCGCCATCTCTTCCACCGCAGTCACAATGTTCTGATCCGGCAGGGACGACGCCATATTGTCAATATAATAGACTTCCCCATTCTGCACGGCGGACACACCCGCCCAGCCCTCTCTGCCGAGAATTTCCGCCACGGGATCATCCGTGTAATTCACATTCGTGAAAATCACGTCCGGGTTTGCGGCTACCACCGTTTCTCCCTCCACGGAAATCCAGCCGTTCTGGTCAGCCAGCACATTCGTGCCCCCCGCCAGTTCAACCAGCTCGTGCAGATAGGTGCCGCTCCCGCTGCTGTACAGATAGGGCGCGGGAGAAATTTCAAAATAGACACTCTTTTTCTCCCCCTCCGGGATCGCGGAAACAACATCTGAAAGTTCCGCAAGTTTCCCGTCCATCTCCGCCACCACGCGCTCTCCCTCTTCGGGCACGCGAAGCGCCGCCGCCAGAAAGCGGATGTCGCTTCTCACATCTTCCACACTCTCGCTGGTGGGCACACAGATCACGCACACGCCCGCGTCGATCAGCGGCTGATAGGGCGCTTCCTGATCGTAGAGGGAAAGGTTTGACACCAGAAGCATGTCCGGCGCAAGGGCGGTCAGCTGCTCCACGTCGGGATTGACCGTGTCAAAGGTGGGAACATCCTCCGGCAGCCCCGCAAGGCCCACGCTCTGTAAATCGTAACCAACAATCTTTTCCTCCACGCCCAGAGCCACCAGCGTCTCACAGATCGAGGGCGCAAGCGCCACCACGGAATCCACCTGCCCGGGGATGGCGATGTACGCGCCGCTAGGGTCAGTTGTGGGGAGCGGCGATTCCGTCTCGGCAGGCGATTCGGGCACCGTTTCCGTACCGGGTGCTTCCGATTCCATTTCCGACGTTTCGGGTTCCGCAGGCTGTTCGACCTGTGCCTCCGATGCGGTCTCTGGCTGCGCGGTCGCAGTTCCCCCGCCGCACGCCGTCAGCGCAAGCAGCATACCTAGCAAAGCTGCCGCAATTTTTGTTTTCACCCTGCTCTGTGTCATCATTTCTCTTTTCATGTTTCTCTCCTCGTCTTCTTTCTGGTCATACTTCCGGGACGCCGCTCACAGCTTTGTAATCTTTCTGACTCTGCTCTTCCGCATAAACAGACTCGAAATGCTTCGCATTTCTCGTTCGCGTTGCTCGTCATAAAGCGCCATAGACAGTCTTGCCTGCAAGCACGCATCCTGTCTCTGCCGCTTTCTGACTCTGCTTATGCGCGAAAAAAGACGTCCCGCACCGAAGCGCAGAACGCCAAAAAGCCCGCCGCAGACGCGGCAAGGCCGAATATCACGCAGTTCCGGTTTCGGCAGAATGCCGCCAGACTGCCGCGTATCTGACTTATCCTTCTATAAGTATAAAGGCTTCACAGTGACCGACTCGCAGGGCTTTTCACCCTATTCCGCGTGCCGCAAAAGCGGCTGCAGCTGACGCCGTATTCAGTTATGGTGACAGTCTAGCACAGTTCTTTCCCTTTGTCAAAACCATGGCGGATATATATTGACCAACTCATTTTTCGATTCATAATACTAATTCTTGCCACTATTAATATATTCTTCTGTTCTCCCGAGAAAATCTTCCGCAAAATCAAGAAGTTCTCTGGTTTCTTCTTTATTCACTACATAAAAATCATCATAATCAGAAGCGTTTCTGATGCGATCTGCTGTGTTGCCAAAAGCGCTTTAATACATTTTTCAATTGCATAAAATGCCCTGTTATTTGCAGATTTGTAACTATCCATTTTCACAAGTTCTTTGGATTCAATGTATAATTCTTTTGCCCTGTCCAATCTTACTAAAGCCAAAGCTTTAAAATCTTTATCATCCATACAGCTTTATCCCCTCTTTGTCAATATTCTTAAAATAACCATACCAACTCTTTTTCTCCTCAAACTCGTCGTAAGGAAGAAGGACAAAATTTACAATAGCAAAATATTTCATTGCCAATTTTGTTGCCACTTCATCAATTTTATCGTTATATTTCCAAGAGTCAGTCCGGCTCCCTTTCGTAAGAAGCGCTATATCTACATCCGAATGTTCCTTAAACTCTCCCCTTGCACAGGAACCATAAAGAATCATTTTTACAAGATCATTTTTCATAAATTCCTTGATTAGTTCAGGCGCTTCCACTTTTATTTTTTCGATAATACTACTATTCAAATCTATATTTTTCACTAAAACCAGCTCTCCTTCATCAATTTCTCATACTTAATTTTATCTTCTATTCTCAAATTTATTTGCTATCATTATAATATACATATCCTCAAAAAACAAACAATTTATAATATATATCTGATATACTATATGGTGAGCAAAAGAAAAACTTAACTATAGAAATAACCCCGGGAGGAAAATCATGTTTACCAAAACTGACAAACAAAATTATCTGTCACAGATTGAAGCGGAAATCGCGCGCGGTCCTTACCACGACGACTGGTCGTCTCTTACGTCATTAAACCCGCCCCGGTGGTTTTCGCCCGCCAAATTCGGCATTTTTATCCACTGGGGGCTGTACAGCGTACCCGCCTACGGAAACGAATGGTATTCCCGCAATATGTACATGCAGGGAACCCCGGAGTACGAACACCACATCAAAACTTACGGTCCCCATAAAGACTTTGGCTACAAAGATTTCATCCCCCTGTTTACGGCGGAAAAGTTTGATCCCGATTTCTGGGCGGAAACCTTTGCAAAGGCGGGCGCGAAATACGTGATTCCCGTGGCGGAACACCACGACGGCTTTCAGATGTACCGAAGCGGCCTTTCCCTATATAATGCCGCCACTATGGGACCCGGAAGAGATATTCTGGGAGAGCTGAAAACTGCCTTTGAAAAACAGGGGCTGCTTTTTGGCGCCTCCACCCACAGGGCGGAGCACCACTGGTTTATGGGCTGCGGCAGGGAGTTTGACAGCGATATCAAGGAGCCGCTTTCCTGCGGGGATTTCTACTGGCCCTCGGAGCGCACCCAGCCCGACCATCAAGATCTGTTTGCAAAGCCCTATCCCGATTCAGAGTTTCTGCAAGACTGGCTGCTTCGCACCTGCGAACTCATCGACCGCTACCAGCCGGGGCTCCTCTATTTCGACTGGTGGATCCAGCATGAGGCGTACAAGCCCTATCTTCGCAAGATCGCTGCATACTACTATAACCGCAGCGCACAGTGGGGACAGGAGACCGCCATCTGTTACAAGCATGACGCCATGGCATTCGGCAGCGGCATCGTGGATGTGGAACGTGGTAAATTTGCAGACGCCAAGCCCTATCTCTGGCAGACCGATACCGCCGTGGCACGCAATTCATGGTGTCACACGGCATCTCTCGATTACAAGAGCAGCCGCGAACTGATCTGCTACCTGATCGACGTGGTGAGCAAGAACGGCAACCTCCTGCTGAACGTGGGTCCAAAAGCGGACGGCAGCTTTGCCGATGAAGATCTGTCCATCCTGCGGGATATCGGCAACTGGCTTTCCGTAAACGGGGAGGCGGTCTATCACTCAAAGCCTTGGCGGTACGCGGCGGAAGGTCCCACCATGGAGACGGAAGGGCAGTTCTCCGACGCCTCCGCCCCCGAATACACCCCACAGGATTTCCGCTTTACGGCGGGCAATGGCTGTGTCTATGCCGCCTGTATGCGCTGCCCCGGAAACGGCTCTGTCACCATCCGCTCCCTCGCCACCTCGGATGATCCAGACAAACCGCATTTCCACGGGATTATCCGAAATGTGGAGATCCTTGGTTCTGACGAACAGCCGGCTTACACGATCGACGGGTCGGGACTACATATCACGACAAAGATGGTGTGCAGCGATTTCCCGGTGGTATACAAAATATATGTGGAATGAGCCTTCCGGCGGCATACCAGACATATGCAGCCCAAGTCATTCGGTTGCCTGAAAACGTTTTTGATGGTATCATATTTATATGGAAAAATTGTTGATTGCTGACGACGAAGCGTCGATCAGAGACGGATTAAAATGTATCATAGACTGGGAATCGCTCGGTTTTTCCCTGTGCGGGGAGGCGTCCAACGGCAAGGACGCTCTCTCCCAGATTCTTGCGCGCAAACCCGGTCTTGTTTTGTTGGATGTGAAGATGCCGGGAATGCACGGCACGGAAGTGATCCGTCTCGCCAGAGAAGCGGGTTTTCTGGGCAAGTGCATTATCTTAAGCGGCTACTCCGATTTCAAATATGCGCAGGAAGCCATGAAAAGCGGCGTGCGCTTCTATCTCACCAAGCCCATCGACGAGGACGAACTGATACAGACTGTCACGCAGATCCGGGAAGAACTCGCGGAGGAAAAGCAGCGTTCCAGCCATTTCACACAGTATAAAAACAAGGCGAAAAATGTAGTTCTGCAGGAGCTTCTTCACAGCGCGCCGGAATCGCCCCTTTCAGAGGAGGACTGCCGGATGTTTGGTCTGACGGCTGATGTCTATCAGGTGGTGATATGCGAAAATTATCACGCGCCATCCACCGCCGCTCCCTTTCTCTTTGCGGAAATGCTCAAGGTGTCAAACCGTGACAACATGATCTTCGACCATCTGAGCACAGACGGCAGGGACGTGGTTCTCTTGAAAGGCGTCCACGGACTGAACAAACTGCGGGAGTTTCTGGAACGCCTTGAACAGAACGACATGCAGGACGGAAGTCCCATGGATTCCATGTTCCTCGCCTGCGGCAGACCCGTTCATGCCGTGGAGGACATCCATCTGTCCTACGCGGACGCGTCGGCGCTGTTGGCACGCCGCTTTTTCTGCCTGCCCGGACAGCACACCGCCGAATATGACGCCCTGCCGCGCACGAATGAAAACCCGTCACCAGAAGCTGACGACGCATCTTTTTCATGGAATGCGGACGCTGTTGCCGGCTATGCGAACCGCCTGACAGACTATATCGGCGCCTATAACCGCCGGATGATCGTGGACACAATGCAGGAAATTGAACTGGGACTTATGACAGCGCCCAATGCCATTGAAGATATCCGGCTGCTTTTGATCGACTTATATCTGCAGGTCAAAGAAAACCTGACCCGCAATTACCCTGCCGCCGAATTTCCCTTCCGGAACAATCCAGAGGCGATCGAGTATATCCACAGCCGCGGTTATCTCTATGAGATACTGCGCTTCTTGTCTGAGCAGTCTGAGGCTGCCATGGGCGCTCTGGGCAGTTCCTCCAAAGATACGGTTTTAGCCGACGTGCTCTTTTATATCGATCACAATTTTAATAAAAATATAAAACTGGAGACGATCGCCCCGCTGTTTGGTTACAACAGCGCATACCTTGGCAAAATCTTCACAAAAAGCGTGGGGGAAAGTTTCAATACCTACGTGGATCACAGACGCATCGAGCACTCCAAAAAACTTCTTCTGGAAAACAGGCTGAAAGTATATGAAATTGCGGAACAGGTGGGCTATAAGAACGTGGATTACTTCCACAAGAAGTTCAGAAAATATATGGAAATGAGTCCTGCCGAGTTCCGAAAAGGACAGGGACTTGACGAGGAGCCGGAAATTTACCCCCCCCCCTAGAAAATTCGTAATTCTCAAGTCTAAAACAGCCGCACGGACGTCCATGCGGCTGTTTTTATGCGGAGAATGCCCGCATTCTGGGCATTCTCCCACGTGAGAAGGAGTTGCATCGCAACTCCTAGTACTTCTTAGCGAGGCAGCCTTTGCTGCCAAGCTTTAGAAGTATTTCTCGCGTTGTTATTGTACAATCGCCACCTTCTCCGCAATGATGTCCGACATCATCTCCTCCGCGTCCATCATGCCGGTAGCCTCCAGCTCCGCGATCATCGCATCGTAATTCGCATCAAATTCCGCCTCGGAGCCGGTCACGCATTTGATCAGCGCGGACCATGCCACCTCATCCAGCTTATCCACGATCTCCGTGAACTCAAGCGGCATTGCATATGCCCAGAGAGGAGAATAATCCGGGATTTCAAACTCATCGGGCTGCGGGAACATATCCACAATCAGATCTACGCCCCACGCTTCAACCGCCGCCTTTTCCTCTACATTGTACTCATTGATCACAGCGTCTTTGCTGGTCGTCGTGTAGGTGCTGCCTGTCGGGTCCAGAATACCGTCGCCGTAGGAAGGGAACGGATAATTGTGGAAACCCACGCCCGTCTTCTTCTGGTAGTCCGCATCTTCCTGCGAATACTTGATTTCCTCCTCGGTTCTGTAACGGTGTCCCTCATCATCAATAAAGTAGTTCACGCCCTCGATGCCCCACTTGTTGAGCACCTGCCCCTCGTCGGAGCAGAGGAAGTCAATGAATTTGATAGCAGCCACCGGGTCCTTACAAGTCGTGCTGATACCAACGCCGGTTCCCGTGGTCAGACCCTGATACATCAGGGACGGGCACTTCGTATCCGCGTCGATACAGGTGGGAAGCCCCGCATAAGTCAACTCATACTTGCCGTCCGCCTTCAGCACCTTCTCGCCGTCCAGATAATCCCAGTCTTTATCAAAAAGGGTTACCACACGCCCGGAAGCAATCTTCGCGATATAGTCCTCGTGGGTCTGGGTCGCAAACTCGGGGTCGAGGATTCCCTCGTTATACATACGGCACAGCCATCTGAAATACTCTCTCTCCTTGTCGGAGCGGAATTTATACACACCCTTGTTTTCCGGGGTAACGATCCACTGTCCGTTGTCCGGCGCGCCGTCCGCGATAAATCCTGCCGGATTGCCAAGTGTGATCAGCCAGTGCCAGTCGGCGGTAGATAAGGAAATGCCGATCTTATCAAGACCGTCATCGGTCGTGGGATTTTCCGCGATATAATCCTTAATCATGGTCTCCAGTTCCTCCAGAGACTGCGGAATCTTATAATCCTTCGATTTCAGTGCCGCCCACTGGATCTGCAGATTGCCCGCATCCTTGAACTTCGTGCCGCCCACCGCATAAGCGGACAACTGGTAGATAGCCGGATCGTCCACAGACTGTTTCAGTTTATCAAACTCCTCGCCGTAGAGCTTCTTGATATTGGGACCGTGCTCCTCGATTAGGTCAGTCATATCCATCATCGCACCCGCGTCGATCAGGTTGCCCGCGGAACCTTTTGCAAAAATAATATCGGGATAATTCTGCTCCGCAATCATCAGCGCCACCGCCTCAGACTCATCGTTGCCGCCCACGGGACGGGTTGTTTTTAACTTCACTCCTGTTTTTTCCGTAATGGCAAGCGCCACAGGATCTGTCCACGGATCATCCTGATTCGCGTCCGAGTTAAAGAATGTCAGTTCAATCACATCTCCCGATTCACCGCTTCCTCCTTCGGTCGCCGCCGTACCGGCTGACCCGGAACCACTGTCGCTGCCGCCACAGCCGGCAACTGTACCGACAACCATTGCCAGTGTCAGTAACAATACACAAACCCTCTTGTTTTTCATACTTTCTCTCCCTTCTGTTTCTCACAATGCAATACAACTCTATATTGATATGGCGCCTACCGGATACCGCCATAAAAATACCGTATCAGTCCTTCACCGCGCCTACCGTCATGCCGCCCACAAAATATTTCTGCAGGAACGGATACACGATAATGATCGGCACTGTCGCCACGATGGTAACCGCCATTCGTATGGACAGCGGCGACACCGCGTTTTTCATCTGCTCCGCCGCATGGGGGTCGATCTTCACCTGCGCCTTCTCCATAATCTCATACAGCACATACTGCAGGGTCGGCAGCTCCTTGGCGTACAGATAAGTATCCATAAAGGAATTCCACTGTCCCACCGCGTAGAACAGCGCCACCGTCGCCAGCACCGGCTGGCACAGGGGCAGCACAATCCTTGCCCAGATGATAAAATCGTTGGCGCCGTCCACGCGTGCCGCCTCCTGCAAAGCAAGCGGCAGTCCCTCGATAAAGGAGCGCACCAGAATCATGTTGTAAACCCAGATCAGTCCCGGAATGATATAGACAAGGAAATTATTCCCCAGTTTCAAGTCTCTCATTAACAGCAGGTATTCAGGAATCAGTCCGCCGCTGACATACATGGTGATGACGAACAGCGTGGTAAACAGCTTGTTAAAGTAAAAGTCTTTCCTGCTCAGCACATATGCCAGCATCGCCGTACAGATCACACCTGCCCCCGCACCGATCACCGATCTTAATACCGACAGCAGGAACGCGTTTCCGAGATTGTTCTCCTTGAACACATAAATGTAATTGCTCAGTGTAAACTGTCTCGGAAAGATGAAATTGATGTTGCGCATCGTGTCAATGGGATCATTGAACGAGATCGCCAGCACATTTACAAACGGATACACCGTAATGACAATCAACAGCAGAAATACCGCCAGCAATATGTAATCAAGGATATTATCGCGGCTTTTGATTCGATTTGCTTTCGTATTTGCCATGACTTCTCCCTCCTATATCAATCTGCTCTCGCCAAGCCACCCTGCCACTTTATTTGCAAGGAACAGCAGGATGATGCCGACCAGTGACTGGAACATGCCGATCGCGGTACCGAGACCGTAATTGCTGTTGCCGATACCTCTGACATACGCGAACCACGAAAGCACCATCGCGTGATCCTGCACGATACCGTTGCTTAAGAGCATCTGCCGCTCCATACCTACATTCAGCGCGCCGCCGATGCCCATGATCAGAAGCACAACGATGGTCGGCTTAATGCCCGGAAGGGTAATGTGCCAGATGCGCTGGAGACGGTTCGCGCCGTCCACCTTCGCCGCCTCATACAGCCCCTGATCGATACCTGCCATGGCGGAGAGGTATACGATGGCGTCCCAGCCCACCTCTTTCCACGTATTGACCAGAACCACCGTCAGCCAGAACAGCGGCGAGTTGGTGCTCATCAGTCCCAGCTTCGTGCCAGACAGCGTGTCTAGCATACCGCCGTCGTTTAAAACCATCTTCGCTATGCTGGCGATAACCACCCACGATACGAAGTGGGGCAGATAGGAAATCGTCTGCGTCACCTTTTTAAATTTGACAAAACGGATTTCATTTAGCATCAGCGCGAACAGGATCGCCATAGCCGTCCCCACCGCAATGCCCAGAATGCTGAGTCCGATGGTGTTGATCAGCGTCTGGTTGAACATACGGTCGCTGAATGCCTTTGTGAAATTTTCCAGACCCGCAAAAGGCCTTTCCCAGATATGTTTCGACAGGTTCTTTGGCTTTACCTCCTGAAACGCCATCGTCCATCCCCAGAGGGGAATGTACTTGAAAATGATCAGCCAGATCACAAACGGAAGCGACATCAATAGCAGATACCGCTGTTTGTACATAAGCTGCATACTGAACTTCTGTTTGATTGCTTTCTCTTTTTGCGCTTTTCCCGCACTCATATTCCGCCACCCTTTCCTCACATTTTTAGGGAAAAGAAAAATGCACCATCGGAAATGTGCGCTGCTCATTTCCCTTGATGCATTCATTATAAAAAAAATATAAAACAATAAATACCAAACAGAATGGAGAAAAATTACAGTCATTTTTTTATCTTTTCCCATTCTCCATCTTTTTCAGCGGAATCATCAGCCGGATTCTTGTGCCTGTCCCCTGCTCCGAATACACATGCAGACGATATCCCTCCCCGTAATGCAGTTTCAGACGCTGGTTGATGTTGTACAGCCCGATACTCTTGCTGCGGCTCATGTCCCGGATCTCAATGTCCGTTCTCAGTTTATTAAGCGCTTCCTCCGACATACCGCAGCCATTATCGTCCACATCGATCAAAAGAAGCCCGGTCTCATCGGGTGTTTTCCGGCAGACAGAGACCACAATCCTGCCGCCTTCCTCTTTCTCATCCAGTCCGTGGACAATGGCGTTTTCCACCACCGGCTGCAAAAGCAGCGGCAGAATATAATACCGCGTCAGATCAAGCCCCTCCTCCACCTTCTTTTCATAGGTGATCCTGTCCCCGAAACGCAGATGCTGGATCTTCATATATTCGTCCACATGATTGAGTTCCTCCCCCAGCGTGGTGACGGAAGTTCCCATATTCTCCAGCACATACCGCATGGACTTGCCCAGAAGCTTGATCGCCGTCGCCGCCTCTTTATCTCCAGCCGTAAGCGCCTTCATGCGGATGGTTTCCAGTGTATTATAGAGAAAATGAGGGTTGATCTGGCTCGCCAGCATCTTAAATTCCATCTCCTGCTGCCGGATCAGAAGTTCCTGTTCCTTGATCTGCGCCTCATATGCGCGCGCCTCCTGCTCCTTGATATTGCCGACCATGACCTGCAGATCCCCGAATGCCTCGGAAAGCTCGTCGCTGCCCCGGAAAGCCGGAATCAGCTCATAATCCTGATTGCTCACCTTGTGCATCTCCTGTCTGAGAAGGCGCACCCTCCCCGTAAAGTAGTTCGTGAAAATATGTATCAGAATACCGGGAATAATCAGCGCCACGGCAATCATCGCCCCGCAGATATACAGAATGCTCCGTATATGGTCATATCCGTGCTTATCCAGTGTACAGATATATATCTTTGAGCCGGACTGATAGGCGTGCAGCGTGGACACGTCGACAAAGCACTGGTGACCGTCTATCCTGATCCGCCCTGTGTACTGAAAATAGGATTCGTCAAAGGCAATCGCCACAGGCTGCGCTTTTCCGTTTCTCGCCATATCGGAGCTGTAAAACACGGCGCCCCGGTCTACCGACATCACGCTGCCATACTCGGTATTATCCACCCAGACACGCAGGTAATTGGAGTCAATGTGTATGACAAGCACCGCATGGTAGGGCGAATTGACAAGCTGGATCCGTTTCACAAGGCACAGATCCCAGTTGCTGTCCCGGTAACCGTCCTCCCATGAGACGGCTTTCCAGAAAACGCCCGCCTGCTCCATCGCCTGCTGATACCATACCGTCTCTTTTACGCTTTCATCCATCTGAACAAACTGCTTGTAATCGGACAGGGAAGGATTGTCTGTGTATATCTCAATCTTGGATACCTCAGCGTAGGTTGACGCGTAGCGGCTTAACACCTCGTTACTGTCTACCGCCCTCATATATTCCTGTCTGCCCTCAAAATCATCCGCAAGAATGGTCCGCACACCGCCGTCAAAGGAGATATCGCGGGAGATTTCGTAAACCTCTCTGGTTATATCAAAAAAGATGTTTCTCACCCGGTAATTATCTGCCTTCAATAAATCCGTATAGTAATTTTGCATCATGTGATACGTGTACATAAGCAGAAAAGACCCGATCAAAAGAATCGGCACCACGACCACAACCGTGTAGATACGGTAAAGCTGTTTCTTGATTGGCATTCTGTTAAAATTTTGGGCAATACTCCGATTATTTTTCATTTTATCCGCTTAATTCCATTTCACCACTACTATCCCATCCACCATCCGCACATATCCTGCCTGCGGATAAGCCGGCATTTTCTGAACTTCCTGCCACTTTCCGGCATCTTTCTCATAGATAAAGTTCGCTTTCCGAAGCATCACATGATTAAAGTATTCCTGATAGATATTTGGATCGACGATCGCCGTCGGTTTATTGTTGCCAGAAATACCTTTGATCCGATCCATCCCCGGCATCGGCCGTAATATCTTTGTGATATCCCCGGCAAAGATAAGCTCAGTCTCTCCCGGCACATAGCCCTCCGTCCGTTCAACTTCTGCCATCACCTCAGTCATCAGTGACAATGTTGCCTCGCTCTCCACCCGTTTCTTTACATACACGGCATTATCCGTTTGTATTAAAGAAAAGAGAATAAAGGAAATCAGAATCACGACTGCACCAGAATATTTTCCCCACCGCCAATTACACTTATATGTCCATTTACTTAAAAGGATCGGAATCATATATAACAGCCAGACGGAGTACACCATCAAATCATGTACATAAGGATTGAGCAGCCTTACCATGTACGCCGCAAAGGGAAGCGCAACAACCAGAAGCGCCAGAAGCAGCCATTCTCCCTTTTGTAATTCTCCTCTTATTTGTCTCACCAGACACACGGCAAGACAAATGCCCACACATCCGATTAAGAAATTGGCAGCCCAAATCACCGGATATGGATAAATGTTTTCGTCCTTTGCAAAAAAATGTGTGATCGCTTCTTTTAAGCAATATAACGCTCTCTGCAAAATTGTCTCCTGATTATCCCACAGGTTTGTCACACTGTCATGCTTTCCCTCCAACAGGGGCACATACGAAAGACTGCTGGAAAGCAGCATCAAAATATAATAAACGATTCCGCCCGCCGCGATCATCCCCGCACCGGCACAGCCATCCTGAAATACTTTTACTCCCCCCCCTTCATTTTTCTTCATGATCAGGTCCTGTATGGAGAGCATAATAATCAACACAACCGTCACCGACAGATAGCTCTGATAAATGGCGAGAGATATGATAACTGCCGCCATGCCAAGCGCCAGCCGGCTTATCCGATGCGATTTGCCATAGAGGCGCCAACACCATACACCAAACACAGCCATCAGCAGCGTAAACATATCCGCCGCAAGCCATGGCTCATAAGCCGCTGCCGTCGCCGTCACGGAAATGTTTACTGTCATAATCCCTGCAGTCAGCAAAACTTCCCATCTGCCGGATAAATCAAACAGCCTGCAAACCAGAAACACCGCAGTCCCCAGCCAGAAAAAAGCAACAAGCCCGAGACTCCATGGCATGAGCAGACACGATCCTGTCAACTCTCTGTACAGCGGCTCCATGAATCTTCCCAGTTCAATCTGATGCTGATGAGCCGGAAGTTCATCGTAAAAATTAAACACAGCATCATGGGAAATACTGAGATTCGTCATCATAAAGCCATGGGCTAAAAATCCAAACAGAAATGTGTACAACATCGCCCTTTTTAGGAGGGGCATATCCTCATACCGAAATCCAAACCGGGAAAGCAGTCCTTCTTTCCCAGCCTCTGTCACTTTGCTCATACCGTTTCTTTCCGTCCTCTTTTGTTTTTTAGAATAGGAATACCTACTTTAATGATATATTCCTATCCATTAAAGTAGGTTTTCCTGATAATACCACTATTCTTTAAAATGTGTACTTCCCTTTACGCATTCACAATCTGCCCAAAGTCAGGTTTCAGGGAAGCGCCGCCGATCAGACCGCCGTCGATGTCGGGCTTTGCAAGAAGCTCTGCCGCGTTACCCGCGTTCATGGAACCGCCGTACTGGATGCGTACTGCCTCAGCGGTAGCCTCGTCGTACATCTCAGCGATGCAGTCGCGGATGCCCTTGCAGACCTCCTGCGCCTGATCGGAAGTAGCGGTCTTGCCGGTTCCGATCGCCCAGATCGGCTCGTATGCGATAACCATGCCCTTCACCTGATCGGCGGTAACGCCTGCCAGATCGGACTTGATCTGCAGTCTGATCCAGTCCATGGTCACGTTCATCTCTCTCTGCTCCAAGGACTCGCCGCAGCACAGGATCGGTGTAAGACCTGCCTCCAGAGCCTTAAGCACTTTCTTGTTCAGGAAAACGTCGTCCTCCTTGAAATACTCTCTTCTCTCGGAGTGGCCGATGATCACATACTCCACACCCGCGTCTTTCAGCATGGGAGCGGAAATCTCGCCCGTGTACGCGCCCTTGTCCTCGATGTAAAAGTTCTCAGCGCCCACATGCACGTTGGTGCCCTTGACAGCCTCAGCCACAGGTACAATGTCAATCGCGGGTACGCAGTAAACCACGTCAACCGCATCATTCACTACCAGATCCTTTAAAGTCGCGCAGAGCGCAACAGCCTCGCTGGGAGTCATGTTCATCTTCCAGTTGCCGGCGATAATTCTTCTTCTAGCCATGATTATAATCTCCTTCATTTTAATCTATTTATTCGCTCTGCTTATCGCATCACTTGTCGTCAGCCGCTACCACGCCCGGAAGCTCCTTGCCCTCTAAGAACTCAAGGGAAGCGCCGCCGCCTGTGGAGATGTGGGACATCTTGTCTGCGAAGCCGAGCTGGTTACATGCCGCCGCGGAATCACCGCCGCCGATGATGGTGGTGGCATCCGTCTCAGCCAGAGCCTTCGCAACAGCGATGGTGCCCTTTGCCAGAGTGGGGTTCTCAAATACGCCCATAGGTCCGTTCCATACAACGGTCTTCGCGCTCTTCACCGCGTTCGCGAAAAGTTCCTGTGTCTTGGGACCGATATCCAGCCCTTCCTTGTCGGCAGGAATCTGGTCGGAATCCACGTACTCTACGTCAATAGGCGCATCGATGGGGTTCGGGAACCCAGAAGCAACGCCTGTGTCGATGGGCAGTAAGAGCTGTTTGCCGAGCTTCTCCGCCTTCTCCATCATCTCTTTACAGTAGTCGAGCTTCTCGTCGTCCACGAGGGAGTTTCCGATCTCATAGCCCTTCGCCTTCAGGAAGGTGAAAGCCATGCCGCCGCCGATGATCAAGGTATCGCACTTCTCGAGCAGGTTGTTGATAACGTTTAACTTATCCGCAACCTTCGCGCCGCCAAGGATCGCCACGAAAGGTCTTACGGGATTCTCCACCGCGTTGCCGAGGAAGTCGATCTCCTTCTGCATCAGATAGCCGACAGCGTTCTCGCCGCCCTTCTCGGTGATATACTTGGTAACAACCGCAACGGAAGCGTGCGCTCTGTGCGCGGAACCGAACGCGTCGCACACATAAACGTCAGCCAGATCAGCCAGCTCCTTCGCGAACGCCTCGCCTGCCTCCTTCGGCTTGGTCTCCTCTTTGCCGCGGAAACGGGTATTCTGTAAGAGAACCACGTCGCCCTCGTTCATAGCCGCAACAGCAGCCGTAGCAGCCTCGCCGGTCACGTTGTCGTCTTTTACGAAATTAACGGGCTTGCCGAGTTTCTCGGAAAGTCTCTCCGCCACAGGCGCTAAAGACTCGCCCTCGTTGGGACCGTTTTTCACCTTGCCGAGGTGGGAGCAAAGGATCACCTTGCCGCCGTCAGCGAGGAGTTTCTTGATGGTAGGAAGCGCTGCCACGATACGGGTTTCGTCCGTGATCTTACCTTCCTTCAAGGGCACGTTAAAGTCGCATCTCACCAGAACGCGTTTGCCCTTCACATTGATATCATCTACCGATTTCTTGTTCAAAGACATTTGTGTATCCTCCTTTTTGATTTAAAAAGAGACCCGGCCCAGCGGCCGAGCCTCTTTCATTTCTTATCAATTCTTTTCGATTTGTTATGCCAGCTCAGAGAAGTATTTGATGGTACGAACCATCTGAGAGGTGTAGCTGTTCTCATTGTCATACCATGAAACAACCTGAACCAGATTGTCCTCGCCTACCATGGTCTGGGTAGCGTCGAAGATGGAACCGTAGGTGCTGCCTACGATATCGGAAGAAACGATCTCATCCTCGTTGTAACCGAAGGACTCGGTAGCTGCTGCCTTCATAGCTGCGTTGATCTCTTCCTTGGTAACGGACTTCTCTACGGTAGCAACCAGAATGGTGGTGGAACCTGTAGGAGTGGGAACACGCTGTGCGGAACCGATCAGTTTGCCGTTCAGCTCAGGGATAACAAGACCGATAGCCTTCGCTGCGCCTGTGCTGTTGGGAACGATGTTTACTGCGCCTGCACGGGATCTTCTCAGGTCACCCTTTCTCTGAGGACCGTCAAGGATCATCTGATCGCCTGTGTAAGCGTGGATGGTGCTCATGATACCGGACTTGATGCCTGCCAGATCGTTGAGTGCCTTAGCCATGGGAGCCAGACAGTTCGTTGTGCAGGATGCTGCGGAAATGATGGTATCAGAAGCCTTCAGTGTCTCGTGGTTTACATTGTATACGATGGTAGGAAGATCGTTTCCTGCGGGAGCAGAGATAACAACCTTTCTTGCGCCTGCATTGATGTGGGCCTGAGCCTTCTCTTTGCTGGTGTAGAAGCCGGAGCACTCTAAAACAACGTCAACCTTGAGCTCACCCCAAGGGCAGTTGTTTGCGTCGGGCTCTTTGTAGATCTTTAATGTCTTACCATCAACCGTGATGGAATCCTCGCCTGCGGTAACGGTATCAGCCAGAGCGTATTTACCCTGAGAAGAATCGTACTTTAACAGGTGTGCAAGCATCTTCGGGCTGGTCAGATCGTTGATCGCTACAACCTCATAACCCTCTGCTCCGAACATCTGTCTGAATGCCAGACGACCGATACGGCCAAAACCATTAATTGCTACTCTTACTGCCATTTTTCGTTCCTCCTGAATCATGTTTTTTTGTTACTTTGCTATATAATTTCGCCAATCAAATTGGATAAGATTGACAAAATTTTGTCAACGACTTTATTTTACCCAATTTGTCCCAAAAATTCAAGACGTAAATCAAAAATAATTGGGAAAAAATCGCAAAAAATTTAATAACAATCCCGCAAATCATAAAATTTCACCGACGGCTCGTCCCCGAACCCGGTAATGGTTCCGTAAAACTTTACGGTAAAGCCGCTGCCGTCCCCATTGACGGTCACGTCCGCTTCCCGGTCCCGCAGGAAATAGTACGCGTTTCCCACGGTTATCATGCGGGTATACATCGGCATACTGATTTTTTCACCGCTGTAATACCCTTCCAGCCAGTCATAGGTCGGGATAAAGAACCTGCAGAGCAGCTCTCCCGTGTCCGGGTCGCGCTCCTCATGCCACTCCCCGTCTTCGTTCTCCCACTCCCCGCTCCGCTTTTCATATGCCTCTCCCCACTCCCGGTACTGGTCTGTGGTGATATTCCATGACTCAAACAGGAACATGTAGCACATGTACGCGCCCTTCAGCTCCCTGGAAAGTTCTTCCGCCTCCATGGTACGCAGATCATAGGTCTGCTCCTCCTTGAAGGAAACACCCGGCACGCCGCCGTATAAAAGGATCTGCGGAAACAGCACGGACTCCGTGCTGACCGCCACCTCCCCAATGGTGCACAGCTCCTCCTGCTCCCTGAACATCTTCACCGCGCGCTCGCAGAAAACGTCTATCTCCCCCACATCCGAATAGAGAAGCGTGGCGTAATCTATGATCTCCGGGTTTGCATACGTGCCGCCCGTATAAGTCACCATATACCCCTCCAGACCATACTGCGCGGCATAATACTCAAAAAGCTGCTGCCCGTAATCCTCTTTCACCAGATAAACTCTTTTTCCCTCCACATAACCGTTTTCCACCTTTGCGGTGACAGGCAGTTCCGGGTGCGCCGAAGCGTGCAGCGCATAGACAATGCTGCCGTCCTGCTCCTTGTCGATCCGCTCCGGTTCGGAAAACGACGTTTCGGGATATCGTTTCGCCATATAGTCTGCCAGAAACAGTCGTCCGTTTTCTCTCTGCCTGTGAATCGTCACGGGAATCAGAATACAGATTACCAGAAGAGCCGCCGCCGCAATACCGATGAAAATGCGGAGGATTTTATTATTCTTTGCCAATCTGCGTTCGTACTGCATATTCTGCTGCTGTTTCTCATACGCCGGACACAGGCTTCTATAGAGCCGCTGCCGGTCTCCCTGATACACGTTCTCCTCACCCTGCAAAAAACCGTAAGCTTCCCAGAAAAGCAGTTTCACCTCATCAATGCCGTAAAAGCATTTGTCGTCGATCTCGTCCGCCAGCGTCTCCAGTACCTGTGAATGATAGCGGATGCCTTGAAATTCCTCTGAGGACAGATATGTTTTCCACCAGTCCATCGCCTCCGGATCACGGTAGGGACCCTGAAACGCTTTCCAATGGTGCAGAAAATCGGCAACCTGCTGCCCGTGTTTCTCCCGGTTCTCCTCAAAGTAAGCGCGCAGTTCTTCCCGCCCGGGCTCCTCCGCGTTTTCGTCAGCGCGCGCCGTTTCGGACTCCCCTGCGGTATCTGCCCCCGCGATTTCCCCGGTGTGCGCTGTCCCGGCATCCTCTTCGCTTTCCCCGGTACTTTCCGGCGCGTCCTCCGCTGTTTCATAAAACGATGTCACGCTGCCGCCGGACCCTTCCGCCTGCCTCACATAATCCGCGTACCGAAGCGCCGCCTGATACGCCTCGTGCAGCCGCCTGAACTCCTCCGGCGCGTCCTCCGGGTGAATCACCTTTGTTTTCGCCGCATAGGCTTTTCTTATGGCTTTTTTGTCTGTGGTCGGCTCTATGCCGAGTGTGTTCCAGATATTCATGTTAGATCCTCTGACCGATGTCCGGCATAATATAGCAGCGCAGCCACGATGGGAACCAATGCTTTTCCGTCGCCTGTCATGCAGGCTCCCAAGATGCTGACAAGAAGGAGAAATAGAATCGCCGCACCTCTGATCAGGCGCTTTGTCCTCCCCTTCATCCGCCGTCTGATGCGTTTTGGATGCAGATATGTCCACAGTTTATGCACTTCGCCCTGATACGCGCCCTGATATGCCTTCTGATCGTCTTCCCGGAATCCGTACGCCTCCCACAGGAGACTCTTGATCTCGTCCGTCATATAATCATTATGAAAGAAATCATGCCGCACACATCTCCATGCCCTCTCGCCCGCAAGCAGATGTACCACCTGCGGGTGAAAGCGGATCGCCTGAAATTCCTCCGAGAAAAGATACCCTTCCCACCATTCCAGCGTACCCGGTCTTTCATGGGATTTTCTATAGGCATTCCAGTATCGGATAAACGCGCCCACGCTTTTCTCCTGATTCTCCCCGATATAGTCCATCTGCGTTCCTGCTAACCCCCGTACCCCAGCTTTGCTGCCGCTTTTTTTAGAAGTTCTTCTCACGCTATTCCAGTTGGTCAAACAGCGCCTCCGCCTGTTTCAGACACGCCGCAAGCTGCCGGTCGTCCCTGCCCGCAATTGCCTGCTGAATCTGCCCCAGCATCATGGCAACCTCCTGCCGTCTGTATCCAAGCGTCTGTGCATACAGCCGTTCGCCTCTCGCCATCACCATTTTCACCCGGATACCGCCGCGCGGCATCAGCTTATAGGTCCGCAGTTCCTCCAGACGGCGCTCCAGTTCTTCCTCAGTCAGCCGCAGATTCTCGCTTGCCAGCACTTTCCTTTTGGTCCGTTCCGCCGCGGGATTCGTGCAGTCCGTGACCTCCACCTCCAGAATGCCGTTGATATCGTATGTAAAACGCACCTTAAGGCGCGTCCGCCCCGCCCTGACCGGCGCAATGTCCATCTCGATGGCGCCCAGTTTCAGATTGTCATTGCAGTAAAACGACTCTCCCTGATAGATGCCCACGACGATTATCGTCTGATTGTCGCAGGAATTTGTATACCATTCTGTTTTGGAACAGGGAAGCACGCTGTTTCTCTCCATCACCGCGGACATAATCGGATTGTCATTATCCGCATAATTGACCACATTGGTACCGAGCGTGAAAGGACAGATATCCGTCAGCACCAGATCTCTGATATCCGCCTTCCTCTCCTTGATTCCGGCATAAATGCCAACTCCCATGGCGACCACTTCATCCGGGGAGGCGACCATGCCCGGTTTTCTATTGAGCTGTGTCTGCAGATAGAGGGCGACTACGGGCATCTTGGAGGAACCGCCCACCAGAACGATTTCGTCAATCTCTTCCATTGTCCTGGCGCTGTCGCGAAGCGCCGTATCAATCACATGACTGATTCGGTCAAACAAGTTCTGCCCAAGCCCCGCCAGCACAAGATTGTTTATAGGCATCCGTTTATCCTCCGCCTCCCATACAAGCTCTGTCTCATCCTGACTGGTCAGCTCCTGTTTGCACTTCTCGCAAAGCCGCAAAAGCGAAGCTTTCTTCTGCCGGTCCAGACTTTCGTAATCCATCTGGTGGTGGGCGCAGAAACTGCGGGCGATCACCTCGTCAAAATCATCGCCGCCCAGACGGTTATCGCCGCTCACGGCGACAATCTCTATCACGTTGTCAAAATAATCCACCACGGAAACGTCAAGCGTGCCGCCGCCAAAATCAAAGACGAGATAGGACCCTTCCTCCTCCCCGCTGATCCGGCTTGCCGTCAGCGCGGCGGCGGACGGCTCATTCACAAGCCGCTCCACATGGATGCCCGCCAGTCTCCCGGCTTCCTTGGTGGCGTATCTCTGGTTGTCGTTAAAATATGCCGGCACGCTGATGACAGCCTCCGTCACCTCTTCCCCCAGAAACCGCTCCGCGTCCTCTTTGAGCTGGCGCAGGACAAAAGAGGAAAGCTCCTGCGGCGTAAAGTCATTTCCCGCCAGCGTAAACACCTTTTCCGTCCCCATATAGCGCTTGAAGGAAGCCGCCGACGCCTCCGGGTGGGAAACCAGCCGCTCCTTTGCCACGGCGCCCACGCAGATTTCCCCGTTTTCATCCATGCTGACCACGCTCGGCGTCAGATTTCCCCCTAAAGAATTGGGAATCATAACCGCCCTGCCGTCGCGGCAGCCGCTGACCAGACTGTTGGTCGTTCCCAGATCAATTCCGATAATTGCCATGATACGCCTCCCCTGCCTCATTCCAAAAAAGAGTAAAAATTCCGCATCCTTGTATAATTATACACCCGGCAAAATCCATAAGTCAAAAGGAAAGCCGCGCGAATCTGCCCTATAAAAACATTTGTAATTTTTTCCCGGATCAACTATACTTAAAATTATAAGAGATAAAAGCGTTTTCCGCCTGCGCGGAAAGGAGTTTTCCATGCCAATCACAGCAGACTTTCATTTACACTCCTCCTTTTCGGGGGATTCCGACACGCCCATGGAGCAGATGGTTCTTCGGGGAATCGAGCTGGGGCTTACCGAAATGTGCTTTACGGAGCACAATGACTTCGACTATCCGGTGACCGAACGCGAGACGGACGGATTTTTCGAGGTAAACCCGGACGCCTATCTCTACGATTTTCTGAAACTCCGTGAAAAATACAGGGATAAAGTCACCCTCCTTTTCGGCGTGGAACTGGGACTACAGCCCCACCTCTCCAAAAGGAACGCGGCCTTTGCCAAGGAACACGACTACGACTTCATCATCGGTTCCTCCCACCTCTGTCACGGAAAAGACCCCTATTATCCCGCTTTTTATGAGGGACGCACGCAGGAGGAGGCTTACCGGGAATATTTTGAGTCCATACTGGAAAATCTGAAAGCTTTCAGCAACTTTGACGTGTACGGGCATCTGGACTATGTGGTGCGCTACGGTCCCACGAAGGATCAGGGATACTCCTACGAGATGTACCGGGAAATATTCGATCAGATTCTATCGGAGCTGATCGCCATGGAAAAGGGCATCGAGATCAATACTGCCGCTCTGGCAAAAGGTATGCGGGAACCCAATCCCTGCATCGGCATTCTGAAACGTTACCGGGCGCTTGGCGGCGAGATCATCACCACAGGGAGCGACGCCCACGTGCCCGGACAGATCGCCCACGCCTTTGACCGCGCCGCCGGAATTTTGAGAGACTGTGGTTTCCACTACTATGCGACCTACGAAAAGAGAACGCCTTCTTTCCATAAATTATAAGCCGCAAGAACACCTGCAGAGGAATGAGCCATGAAAATAAGAAAAAAACTGACCCGCAAAAATGTCTTAAAGACTGCCTTTATCATCTACGCGCTGCTCAGCGTCTATTTTACAACACGCTTTATCGACAGCCTGTTGTCCAGCGAATATTCCGCCATCTCCCACTATCTTTCCCTGAATGACGGCTGGGATATCACCATCAATGAGGACCGCTGGCAGAATATCTCGCTGGATGCGTTCCGTTTCCCGCCTGTAAGCAAGGGCGATACCCTTACCATGGAGCGGACTTTTTCCGCTGACACGGACTGTACCGGGCACGCGCTTCTTCTGCAGATCAAACAGGCTGCCGTCACAGTTTCCCTAGACGGGGAAGAGATTCACGCGTACGGCTGGGACCGGATCGAGCGGAACAAAACGGTGGGCAGCGGCTATCTGCCTGTCGATCTGCCCGACGACTACGCAGGGAAAAAACTGACGATGCAGTTTACCGTGGCGGAAGACAAGGCGTTCTCCCGCATCGAGCCGATCTGCATCCATGAATGGAAAAATATTTACCGCACCATCCTGACCGAAAACAGGGTACCTCTGTTTCTCGGCTGTTTTCTCACGATTTTCGGGCTTGTCGCCTGCTGCATCACGCTCATTGCCATGATGTTTTCCGGGAAATATTCGCGCATTTTATGCGTATCTCTGTTCTCCGTCTGTATCGGCATGTGGTCGCTGTGCTACTACAATGTGCTCCTTATTTTCTCCATGCCTCTCTACACGATGAGCCTGCTGGAATATATCATGCTGTATCTGACGCCAATCCCCCTGCTCCTCTATATGCGGGAGGATGTGCTTACCCTGAACCGTCCTTTGATGTATACGATCTACAAAATACTGCTCACAACGCAGGTCTTTGCGACCTCTCTCTTTCTCGGGCTTCACACGGTGGATCTTGTGCACTGTGCCGCCACACTGAAATATATGCAGCTATTGATCGTGTGCCATCTGGTCTTTTCCGTCACCGTGGAATTTATGAACCTGCGGATCACCCGCCAGATCGTCCACCGGCTGTTTCTGATCGGTATGCTGGTGCTCTCCGGCTGTGTGGGTTACGATCTGGTTTTCTACTACGTGCACCGCTATTTCGGCATCGCCATCTCCTCCACAAAGGGAATTGCCTCCGTCGGGCTGGTCATCTTTATCGCCATGCTTCTGACCTCTTTCTACATCGACATGACGCGGAAAATGATGCAGGAGAAAGAACGGGATTTCCTTCTCAAGAGCGCGTACACGGACGAGCTGACGCAGATACACAACCGCCGTTACTGTATGGAATATATGACCCGTGTCAAGGAAATGGAAAACCCGGACTATACGGTTTTCTGTTTTGACCTGAACAATCTGAAAACAACCAACGATACTTACGGGCACGCACAGGGCGATATCCTGATCAGAAGCGCTGCCGAAGTCATTGTCAACGCTTTTGAACCCCACGGCATTGTCGCACGGATGGGCGGCGACGAGTTTATCGCGATCACAGAAACCAATAATCCCGAAGAAATCTCTGCCATGATAGGAGAGTTTCAGAACAATATTGCGCAGAAAAACGTGGAAATCCCGGATCTGCATCTGTCTATCGCCTACGGCTATGCCTCCTGCAGCCCGAAAGAATACAACATAGAAAAAATATATCAGATCGCGGATGACCTCATGTATGAGAATAAACAGAAGATGAAAAAGGCGAGCGGCGGCGCACTCGCCAGAGGGAACGCTGCCAACTCCCCCGCTTAAGCGAATTAGGTTTACATAATAGTTCCCCCGCCAAGCACATAGTCATCCTCGTAAAACACCACAGCCTGTCCCGGCGTGATCGCCCGGACGGGCTTTTTGAATGTCACGCGGATCTGGTCTTCGCCCGCCTTTTCGATCAGGCATCTCTCCCCCGCGTGGGCATAACGTATTTTGGCAGTCACCTCTCTCGGCTCCGGCAGGTCTGCCATCCCCATATAGTTGATGCGGTCGCAGCATAGGGTGTCGCCGAACACATCTTCCGCCTCACCGATCACCACCTCGTCCGTACCGGGTCTGATTTCTGTGACAAACACCGGGTGTCCCATCGCCAGATTTAATCCCTTGCGCTGCCCCACCGTGTAGTGGGTGATGCCCAGATGCCGCCCCAGTACATCCCCGTCCTTCGTCACAAAATTGCCCGGTCTGGGCACACGCTCTCCCGCCGCCCTGTCGATAAAGGCAGCATAGTCGTTGTCGGGAATGAAACAGATTTCCTGACTGTCCGGCTTGTGCGCCACGGGCAGCCCTGCCTCGGCGGCAATCTGTCTGATCTCTTCCTTCGTGTACGCCCCCACCGGCATCAGCGTGCGTGCAAGCTGTTCCTGCGTCAGACTGTAGAGGGCGTAGGTCTGGTCTTTCTTTGCGGTGACCGCATTTCTGACAGCATATCTGCCGTCTGAAAGCTTCACGATCCCGGCGTAATGTCCCGTGGCGATATAGTCCGCCCCGATCTCCAGACTTCGGTGCAGCATTGCCTCCCACTTCACGCGGCGGTTGCAGGCGATGCAGGGATTGGGAGTCCTGCCCGCCAGATACTCCGACACGAAGTAATCCATGACATGTTCCCGGAATTCCCGCCTGAAATTCATCACATAATGGGGAATGCCCAGCACTTCCGCCACCCGTCTGGCATCCTCCACAGCACTGAAGCCACAGCATCCGCCCTGCGCTGCCGCCGCCTCTTGCGTTTCCTCCTGCCAGATCTGCATGGTGACCCCCACCACGTCATACCCCTGTCTTTTCAACAAAAGCGCCGCCACGGAGGAATCCACACCCCCGGACATGCCAACTACCACTTTTTCCGCCATTCTGATCTCCATTCCAAAATATTCCCGCAAGGCATGACACAAATTTGCGTCAGCCTTTCAGAAACCCTTTCGCCGGTTCTCCCCATGCGCCCAGAACTTCCCCTGTATAAGAAAAGTAAGTCTCGCATGTCGTTGAGACGGGCGCAATCTTTTTTAACCGCGCCCCCACAGAACTGCTTTCATCCGCAAGCTCCTCGTTGTAAAGCACATTTTTGATCCTGCACAAAAACACCTCGCCGCCGTCGAGTACCATGTTCTGTGACACTTCCAACTCAAAATTCACAGGGCTTTCCGTCAGGACCGGCACGTTCAGTACCTCGCCCTTGCCAATGTCCGCCTGAAAGTTCATTTTATCCGCGTCATATCCCGATTTTATTCCGAGATAATCAGCCATGGGAAGCAGTTTTTCCGTGACAAGGTTTGCTGAAAAGACATGTCCCGCCTTGATCCTGTCCTTGGTCATCTTTTCCCCGCCTATGCACACCATCGCCCCCAGCGTCCCGTCCCAGCAGTAGCTGAACCAGCAGAACAGACCGAAATCCGGCGTCCCATCCTCCTTGTATGTGCCATACAAAAACAGCGTCTGCGGGCAAAAATCGTTGGTCTCCTGTCTCGATATCTTCGCCATAGCTACAATTCCTCCTTCACATTGTCAAGCACCCGTCGCAGATACCCCTCAAACGCAAGGATCTCCTCCGTGCTGAAATTTTTGAAATAAACCTCGTGCATCTCCATGGAAACTTTGTTGTAACACTCTTTCAGATTCTCCGCTTTCCCGGTCAGCGCGATCAGATTCTTGCGCCTATCCTTCGGATCAGGCAGACGGCAAAGCAGTCCCGCCGCCTCCATCCTGTCAAGCATACTGGTGAGCGTCGTGTTCGCAAGCCCGGTCATCCTCGACAATTCTATGATCGAGATATGGTCCTGCTGCCAGAGAACATAAAGAATCTTGCCCTGCGCCCCGTTAAACTCGCTGATGTTCTCCTTCTGTAAAATTTTGTCAAACACCCGCCCGCCGATCTGCTTGATCTGCGTGATCAAAAAGCCCGCCTGTGTTTCCATCTCAATTCCTCCTGTATAAGATAATGCCATATAGTATTATCTATGTCAAACAATATCCACCCACAAAATTCTATTTTTCTTCATTCCGACATAAACATAGACCATATCCCACACGGAGATGGTGTTCTATGACGCTTAAAAAATGGTCTCATCCTCTGGTGACAGGAACCGTTATTCTGACTGTAACCGGATTAATCAGCCGCTTTATCGGCTTTTTTTACCGTATTTTTCTCTCCAATGTATTCGGTGCGGAGGGCATGGGCCTCTACCAGCTCATCTCCCCCGTGCTGGCGTTGTCCTTTTCCCTCACCGTGTCCGGCATCCAGACCGCCATCTCCAAGTATGTGGCAAGTGAAACGAGCACCCGCGATTACAAAAGTTCCTTCCGCACACTCTGGGCGGGCTTCGTTCTGGCGATGGCGCTCTCCGTCGGCTGTGCAGCCGGCATCTATATCTATGCGGAGCCGATTGCGGCAAACCTGCTGCTGGAAGCGCGGACTGCCCCGCTTCTGCGCATCATCGCGCTCTCCATCCCCATGGCCAGCGTGCACTCCTGCATCAATGGCTATTTCTACGGCATCCGCAAAACCGGCATCCCCGCCTTTTCCCAGCTTGCGGAACAGGTCTGCCGGGTGGGGAGCGTCTATGTGATTTATTTTATCTGCCAGAAACACGGGCTTGCACCCACCATCAGCTTCGCCGTGGTGGGGCTTGTGATCGGCGAGAGCGCCTCCATGATCGTCTCGGTGGTGGCGATTCTGGCACGGGCTCATCAGGTGTTCCCGGCAGACGGGCACGTTTCTGTGCGGGAGCCGTCTGCCTTTCCGGCAAGTTTAAGGCATACGCCCGCGTTTTCCCTCCGGCACAGCATTTTCGGTTACCGCCGTAAGCATTCTGCCGCGGGACTGATCGGCATATACCGACGCATCACAAGCCAGCTCTTGCAGCTCGCAGTCCCCCTGTCCGCCAACCGTCTGGTGCTGAACCTTTTGCAGAGCGTGGAGGCGATCTACATACCGAACCGTCTGATGGCATACGGCTTAAACAATGCCGACGCCCTGAGCGTTTACGGCGTGCTCACCGGCATGAGCCTGCCCTTAATTCTGTTTCCCTCCGCCATCACCAATTCCATCTCCGTACTGCTTCTGCCCATTGTGTCCGAGGCGGACGCCGGTGGCAACAAAACGGCGGTACGGCGCGCCATCTTCACCTCCATCCGCCTCTGCCTCCTGCTGGGCTTTTTCTTCACCGCGCTGTTTCTGCTCTTCGGAAGACTTGCCGGGCGCCTGCTCTTCCACTCGGAGCTGGCGGGCAGCTTTATTCTGACGCTCAGTTTTCTGTGCCCGTTCATGTACATCGCCAGTATGCTCAACAGCATCCTGAACGGACTCGGCAAGACCATCCGCACCTTCCTTTTCAGCGTGGCAAGCCTGCTGCTTCGCCTGCTGTTCGTATTCTTTGCCATTCCGCGCTACGGCATACAAGGATACCTCTGGGGTATGCTCGCCAGCCAGATACTGCAGACGCTGCTTTGCACCGTGTCGGCGCTCCGTTTTTCGCGCACTTTTACTTGCGATTCTCCACTCAATATACTATAATATATGTGTTTTTGCCAGAGAAAAAAATTCACGATACAGACGAAACGGTCATCCCGTTTTTGTCGGGAGGTAACTATGTCATTTCAATATGTAGCCAAATTGCCAACCCCCGATGAGATCCGCGAGCGTTTTCCCATGCCCGCCCATCTGGTTGAGGTAAAGAGAGAAAGAGATATCGAGATCCGGGACGTGATCACCGGAAAAAGTAAAAAATTTATCGTGATCATCGGCCCCTGCTCCGCGGACAATGAGGCGGCTGTCTGTGATTATGTAAACCGATTGGCGAAGGTCAACGAGAAAGTGAAGGACAAGCTGATCCTGATCCCCCGGATTTATACGAACAAGCCCCGCACCACGGGCGAGGGATATAAGGGCATCGTAAGCCAGCCCGACCCGGAGAAGAAACCCGATTTTACAAGCGGTCTGATCGCCATGCGCAAAATGCACATCCGCGCCATAGAGGAAACGGGACTGACCGCCGCCGACGAGATGCTCTACCCCGACAACTGGGGCTATGTGGAGGACATTCTCTCCTATGTGGCAATCGGCGCGCGCTCCGTGGAGGACCAGCAGCACCGCATGACCGTCAGCGGTTTCGACGTAGCCGCCGGGATGAAAAACCCCACAAGCGGCACCCTCTCCGTGATGCTCAACTCCATCTACGCAGCGCAGCATCCCCACGACTTCACCTACAGAGGATATGAAGTCAGCACAGGCGGCAACCCGCTGGCACACGCGGTACTCCGGGGTTCCACGAACAAGCACGGCAGAAGCCTGCCGAATTACCACTACGAAGACCTGAACACCTTGTATACGCTGTATCAGGATTACGATCTGGTCAACCCGGCATGTGTCATCGACGCCAACCACAATAACTCCGACAAAAAGTTCGAGCAGCAGATCCGCATCGTCAAGGAAGTGATGCACAGCCGGAAGTTAAACAAAGACATTCACAGCATGGTCAAAGGCGTGATGATCGAGAGCTATATCGAGGAGGGCTGCCAGAAGATCGGCGAGGGCATTTACGGCAAGTCCATCACCGACCCCTGTCTTGGGTGGGAGGATTCGGAACGGCTGATCTATGATATTGCTGAATATGAATAAAACAAATCAAAAACAGGGCGTAAGCTGTTTGATAGACTTACGCCCTGATGTGTGTCTGTTATTCTGTTATTCCACTATTCCTTCATTTTATCAATATCTGTCAGATTGACGCCTAATGATGTTAAAACTGCTTTTAATGACAGATAATCATTTTTTAAACCTTCATATGTCTTTGTTGCATTCTCTTCTTTCGCATTTTTCATATGCGCCTGTACCTTTTGAAACTGGTCAACTACATCTTTTACAATTTCACCATTACCGGGCATACTCTCACCTCCGGATTATGATAAACAATCGTTTCGATGGATTCAGTATACCATAATCCAGACGCAAAGTCTATCCGCATTTATCGAACACAAACCGGCACGTCAAATGGTACTATTATTTTACTTGACTTTGGTATGAAATCGTACTATACTCGCTTCTAATACTATTTTGAGAAACGGAGTCAGAAACTATGCAGAAAACAGCTATCCAGCTATCAGACCACTTTACCTACAATAAACTGCTTCGCTTTACCTTCCCCTCCATCATTATGATGGTATTTACCTCCATCTACGGTGTGGTGGACGGTTTCTTTGTGTCCAACTTTGCCGGAAAGACCGCCTTTGCCTCCCTCAACCTGATTTTTCCCTTTGTCATGATTCTGGGCGGTATGGGATTTATGATCGGCACAGGCGGAACCGCCCTTGTCTCTCTGGTGCTTGGCACCGGGGACCGGGAAAAGGCGAACCGCTACTTTTCCATGATGGTTTATCTGACCCTCCTTCTCGGAATCGTTTTGTCGGTTGTCGGCATTCTTTTTACGCGCCCTATGGCTGCGTTTCTGGGAGCGACCCCGGAAATGATGGAGGACTGTGTCGTCTACGGGCGCGTCGTATTCTTCTTCATAGCCGCGTTCATGCTGCAGAATGTTTTCCAGAGCTTTCTGATCGCGGCGGAAAGGCCGAAGCTGGGTCTCGCGGCAACCATAGGCGCGGGCGTGACCAATATGTTTCTGGACGCCCTCTTTGTGGGCGCATTCCGCTGGGGAGTCGCCGGCGCGGCACTTGCCACCGGCATCAGCCAGTGTGTGGGCGGCCTGCTTCCCCTGCTCTATTTTATCCGCCTCAACACAAGCCTTCTGCGGCTCACCCGGACAAAACTGGAAATCAAGCCCATCCTGCAGGCATGCGCCAACGGTTCCTCGGAACTGATGAGCAACATCTCCGCCTCCGTTGTCAGCATGATTTATAATTTTCAGCTTTTGAAGTACATCGGTGAAAACGGTGTTTCGGCATACGGCGTTTTGATGTATGTGCAGTTTATCTTTATCGCCATCTACATCGGCTACGCCATCGGCGCGGCGCCCGTCGTCAGCTACCACTACGGCGCGGGAAACGATGGAGAACTGAAAAATATGTTCAAAAAGAGCGTGCTGCTGATGGCCTGCACAAGCATCGTGCTGACCGCCGCCGCCTTCCTGCTCGCCGCTCCGCTCTCCCGCATATTTGTGGGCTATGACGCGGAACTGTTTGCGCTGACGTGCCATGCGTTCCGGCTCTTTGCCTTTTCGTTCCTGCTCGCCGGTTTTAATATTTTCACCTCCTCGTTTTTTACCGCCCTCAACAACGGCGCAGTTTCGGCGGCAATCTCCTTCATGCGCACGCTGATTTTCCAGACCGCAGCCGTACTGATCCTGCCGCTCTTTCTGGATGTGGACGGCATCTGGTGGGCGATCACGGTGGCGGAGGTGTTCGCCTGCGTGTTATCCACGGTTTTTCTTTTCGCGAAGCGCGGGAAGTACCATTATATGTGAGGGCGGGGCGGCTGTCCCATCACATTCTCTTTTTGTGCCATTAGTATAACTTTTTGGAATATAAATGCGTATGAGCAGGCGCAAAAAAAAGCACGGGGTGTTTCCAGGAAACAGTCCCATGCCTTACAAACCAATTTATAAAATTTCTTCCAAATATCAACCGCGCGGATGCGCCTTCGCGTACACTTCCCTGATATGGTTGTGATTCAGATTTGCGTAAATCTGTGTGGTGGAAATGTCGGAGTGCCCCAGCATCTCCTGCACGCTCCGAAGATCCGCGCCGTTCTCCACCAGATGCGCCGCAAAGGAATGCCGCAGGGTGTGCGGTGTGATATCCGCCTGTATGTCCGCTTTCTTCGCATAGTGCTTGATCAGTTTCCAGAACCCCTGTCTGCTCATAGGCTGCCCGGAACAGTTCGCAAACAGCACCTCCGACTTTTTATTCTCAAGCATCTCCTCTCTCGTGCCGTCCAGATATCTCGCCATGGCGTTCTTTGCCGCCGCGCCGAAGGGAATAATCCTCTCCTTGTTGCGGTCACGGCAGAGAATGAAATTCATCTGCATATTCACGTCGGACAGGTTCAGCGTGATCAGCTCCGTCACCCGGATTCCCGTGGCGTAGAGCAGTTCTAACATCGCCTTGTCCCGGATTTCCTTCGGGCTGTCCCCCGAGGGCTGCTCCAGAAGACGCACGACCTCGTCCGGCGACATGATCTCCGGCGCCTTCTTTTCGATCTTCGGCGCTTTGAGTTTTTCAGAAATATCCTCCTCCGCCAGACCCTCCTGCACCATATAGTGATAGAATGCCTTGAGGGATGCGATATTGCGCGACACGGTAGCTGCCGCAAACTTACTGTCCTCCAGAAACTTCACATAATCAACCAGATCCTGCGCCTTTACATCCTTCGTCTCATGGATGCCCCGCGACTCCATAAAGTGCGATACCTTTTCCAGATCCCTTCTGTAAGACATCTCCGTATTGCCGGAGGTATTCTTCACATTATGTAAATACGTGATAAATGCGCCAATTTCTTTTTCCATTTACTCGGAGGCCCTTCCCTGTGCGTTCTCTTTATGTAAATCAAACCACTGTCTGAGTTCCATTATAATCAGATTTTTTTAGAAAAGCAAATGGAATTTTTCTTGATTTTACGGGCATTTGCGCCCTTTTTTCTCCGAGCCACAACATATCGTCCATATATGATTTTATGTCTACTACATCTTGAAAATTTGAATAAAAAAATTTTTTTAAAAGATTTTCAGGACAAAATGCAGAACATTAGGATTGACATAACTTTCAAGCAGGCATCCCATTATGACAACTGCCATAATGCCGACAGCCTGTACGCCCTTTCTCAGATAAAACCGGCTGCTGTACCGTTCATACCCGTCCATCTGCGTCCCCCGCGCATAGAGCGTCCGATTTACATCTGCCGCCCAGAAAAAGAGCAGGATGTACGCGGGAACCAATAACAGCGCCTGCGGAAACAGAACCGCCGCCATAAAGAAAAGCCCCCTGATCCCATAACGGACAACCGCCACAGACAAAAGGCAGCCCGCCGAAAGACCCATATAACAGATATAGGCACAAAGAAACGGCATCCCTATCAGCGTTGTGGAGACCAGACATAAAAGACAGCCCGTAAAGAGTCTGTGCCTAAGAACATATCCCACCAGACTCTCTCCCGCCGGTCTGCTGCTTTTCAGTCGGTTCATCATCTCCGCCCCCAGCAGGCTGCCATTTTTAATCCATGTCTCATGTCCCAGATTGACCAGCAGGATTCCCATAAAAAGACCGATCATAAACAGATACGCCATGTGATAGCCGTTCTTAATCCCAAACTGTCTGCGCAAGACTGCACCGCCTCTTCCAAGCTTCTATAGGACAGTATATGTCCGAAAAGGACGAGGCATGACTTCCTCTTTCACTCCCGGAAATTATCTGTCAAAGACTCTGCCGGTCGGTTTGAAATCCTGTCTGTCAAAACGGTTCCCCTCCAGTTCGTACTCCACCATATGATCCTCGCTGCGATACTCCTGCCAGATTACCTGCCGCTTTCTGTCCGGCTCTATCCCCCGGAAAAGTTCGCCGCCCTTTTTCCCGTCCAGCAGTTCCATATACGCATCCATCAGATCTATATGGGAAACCGACACATCCGACTCAGCCAGCGCATGGTCTTCCTGATACCCTTTCACCAGCAGAACCGGGTGAAACCGCTCCAGAACTTCCTCCCCGTAGCTGTCATGGTCCACATCATAGTAGCCGTGGTCCGCCATGATCAGAATGACAGAGTTGTCATAGGCATCGCTCTCTTTCAGTCTGGAAAGCCATGTATCGACTACCTTTATCGTTGCCTCCAGCTTCTGCGTGTAGGTTCCGTTTGCCACCGGGTTCAGATCTTTATCATACACAAAGGGCAGATGCGCCCCCTCCAGATGCACGAACTGAAACACATTCCGGTCTGTCTTTACAAGCTCCGGGTTCTCAAGCATCCGTTGGTACACGTCTTCATACCGATAATTGTACATCTCCAGAGCCATTCCGAAATCAAAACCGTTGATCTGCGAATACTGTTTATAGGCGTAGGGCAGATACTTAAAAAGAATATACTTCATCTCCTGCCTGAAATACATGTTAAAATCCATGTTCTCGTAAGGAGATGCCTTATCATTTTTAAGATCGTTCGTTATATGGAACCGCCGCTCCCCATACCAGACCGGCTCCGCCATGTAAAGGCTGATATCATAGTTTTCCTTCTCCAGCCTTTCAAACAGCGGAGAGTTGTTGTACGCCTCGCTGGCGAACGCCCCGAACTCCTTTTCATTTCTGTTCACCGCCCCCGACAATAGCAGCGGCATACTGTCGCGGGTGAAAGGATACACGGAAGCCGTGTTGGAGTAATAGGTAAAATCCTTAAAGACATCCTTGTATTCCTCGTTGCTCTCAAGCACCGCCTCAAAATGTTCAGCCTCCACCGCGTCAACCAGAAGGATCAGAAAGTTTTTATCCGTGGAAATATCATTGAAATGGGCGTTTGTCGTAATCAGCGCGTCCTTTTTCTCAAAAGCGTTGTTCGCAATCATCTGCGGCAGCAATCCCACAACCAGCATGACACCTACCACGGCAGCAATTCGTGACGACCACTTCACAACAGCCTCCGTGCCGAACTTTACGCTCAGTGCGATCGCCGCCGTCTCAAGAACAGCCCAGAGCGCCACTGTGATCAGATCCTCTCTCAGATACTGGTCCCATTCAATGGTCTCTCCTGTCAGCACAGGAAGGGAGGTACTCAGATAAACACCTTGTATATAAGTGGCAAAAAATACAACAAACAAGAGTGCCACCGCGCATTGGTACACTCTTGTTTTTCCCTTTGAAAGTCTGACCGTTATAAAATAAAACGCTGTGACAAGCGCCGCCCCTGCAAGCAGGAACAGCACAAAAATCACCAGCGTCGGAACTATCATAATCCCGAAGTCAAACCAGAAATCGTTTTTATTGGTACTGTACATCAGCAAAGGCTCATAGACAAACAGCATGAAACAGAATACAACACATATCACATATGCCGGTCTAAGCTGTCTGCAATGTTCCCCAAATCTTCCGTCCGTTTTCCCCAGATGTCTGTTCATTCCCATTCCCTAAGTCTGTCTCTACTGTCTGTGAAGCTTATTATAATATGCCAGAATCGCGGATACCGTCTTTCCATCCTGAATCCTGCAGTCGTATATCATCTGCACAAGTTCTTCAATGTCATGGCTCTCCGCATTTAAAAACTCATCCTCATCCAGATGCTGTCTGCCGGACTTTAAATCCGTCGCCAGATACACGTCTATCTTTTCGTTGCAGAAAGCAACCGTCGTCCGCAGCGTCAGAAGCAGTTCCAGTTTCCCCGCCACATAGCCGGTCTCCTCCTCCAGCTCCCTTGCCGCCGCCTCTTTCGTCGGTTCGTCCACGCTGTTTAAACCGCCCGCCGGAATTTCCAGTGTCTCCCGGTCCAGCGCGTTTCTGTACTGTCTCACCATCAGCAGTTTCCCGTCGTCCTTCACCGCCACGACAGCCGCCGCACCCTTGTGGTCGATCAGATCCCACTTCACCACATTGCCGTTTTCCACGCGTATCGTATCCTGATAATAGTCGATGATCGCGCCCTTGTGAATCAGTTCCCTGCCTAAACGCTCGTAATGATTGTCCGCCATGTTATCTGCATCCTCTTCTCAAACAATTTTCTTTTCCGCTTCCAGAATCTCTTTGTTAAACGGGCTGTCTTCCCGCTTCCTTTCAAGCAGTCTCGGCGACCGCCTCCTGCAGCAGTTTCTCCACGCTGACCAACTTCACGCAGAGCACGAACACATCCGTCGCCTGCGCCATCTCCTCCGCTGTCGGATAAGTGGGCGCAATGCGGATATTGCTGTCTTTCGGGTCCTTGCCGTAAGGGAAAGTTGCACCCGCGCCTGTCAGAACGACGCCCAGTTCCTTACATTTTGCCACGATCTCCTTCGCACAGCCCTCCATCGCCTCAAAGGAAATGAAATAGCCGCCAAGCGGTTTCGTCCACTCGCCGATTCCCAAGCCCCCAAGCTCCTGCTCCAGAACCGAAAGAACCGCCTCAAACTTAGGTCTGATGATGTCCGCGTGCTTCTTCATATGGTTAAGCATCCCTTCCAGATTTTTAAAGTATCTGGCATGGCGCAGCTGGTTCACCTTATCATAGCCGATCGTCCTGAGCGTCAGCGTCTTCTTGATATCCGAAAGATTCGCCGGGGAAGATGCCATCGCCGCTATGCCTGCACCGGAAAAAGTGATCTTGGAGGTGGAGCAGAACGCATAAACCATATCCGGGCTGCCCGCCTTCTCACACTCACTCAGGATCTCTAAAAGCGTATCCTGCTTATCCTCATAAAGATGATGGATCGCATAAGCGTTGTCCCAGTAAATGCGGAAATCCTCCGCCGCGGGTTTCAGCGCTGCAAACCGTCTCACCGTCTCGTCCGAGTAGGTGATGCCCTGCGGGTTGGAATACTTGGGCACACACCAGATTCCCTTCACCGACGCATCCGCCGACACATACTTTTCCACCAGATCCATATCCGGGCCTTCCGCCGTCATCGGAACCGGGATCATCTCGATGCCGAAATGCTGGGTGATCGCAAAATGTCTGTCATAACCCGGCACAGGGCACAAAAATTTAACCTTATCAAGTCTGCACCATGGCGTGGATCCCATAACGCCGTGGGTAACGGAACGTGAAACCATATCGTACATAATGGAAAGGCTGGAATTTCCGAAAACAATCACACTGTCCGCGGAAACGCCCATCACATCCGCCATCAGATGTTTCGCCTCTGTGATGCCGTCCATCAAGCCGTAATTTCTCGTGTCCACGCCTTCCATGGACATCATATCCGAATCGGAAGTCAACGCATCCAGAAGCCCCATGCCCATATCGAGCTGCGCCGGCTCCGGCTTTCCTCTTGACATGTCAAGCTTCAAACCTTTTTCCTTCGCCTCCGCAAACTGTCTGTTAAGCTCCGCCCTTTCTGCCGCCAGTTCCTTTTTGGTCATCACACTGTACGCTTTCATAGCACCCTCCTGCATCCTTGTAATCATGCTGTTGAATAATTGTATACAATCATACACCGATATTTATTCTACTATAAGTATGCCAATTTCACAAGTATGCATATACGACAATTTTCTGTATTTCTAACGCTATTTTATGGTTAAAATGTTAAATTGTCCGCAATACGAATGCTTCATACGGTTTCAGCGTTATTTCCGCCCTGTCGTAATTCCCATCTGTATTGGAGATCAGACAGGAGGCTTTCGCAAATTCATCAGGTATGGTAAAACCAGTCTCATGGTCACAGAAACTGCATACAACGAGCAGTTTCTCCTCATCCATCTCCCTCGTATAGACATACAGATCCTCGTCATCTTCCATCAGCAGCTCATACCTGCCGTATACAATGACCGGATACGCTTTTCTGAGGGCGATCAGCTTCTTATAATAATGGAACACGGAACCGGGGTCCGCCGTCTCCGCCTTCGCGTTGATCTGCGTATAGTTGGGATTGATCGCGATCCACGGCTCTCCCGTGGTGAAGCCTGCCTGCGGCGAATCGTCCCACTGTACCGGCGTCCTCGCATTATCGCGGCTCTTAAAAGTAATGCAGCTCCAGAAGGTCTCATGGGGGACGGGTCCTTCCTCACACCATTCCCGGTAAGCGTTGATACTTTCGATATCGCGAAATTCCTCCGGGCTCTGAAACGGATAGTTCGTCATGCCAAGCTCTTCCCCCTGATAGATATAGGGCGTCCCCTGCATCATATGCAGGCAGGTGGCAAGCATCTTCGCGGACATTTCCCGGTACTGCGGACGGTCGTCGCCGAAACGGGAGACCGCCCGCGGCTGGTCGTGATTGTCCCAGAACAGACTGTTCCACGCTTTTCCATAAAGCTCTGTCTGCCAGCGGGACAGAATTTTTTTCAGCCTGATGAGGGGGATTTTTTCGTCCGTCCATTTCCCGTACTTGCCGTCCCCTTCCACATGCTCAAACTGGAATACCATATGCAGTTCATGGGCATCCTCGCCCGCATACTGTTTCGCCTGCTCCGTGGTCACACCTGCCGTCTCTCCGACCGTCATAATATCATATTTCGAGAGCACCTTCTCGTTCATTTCCCGCAGATACTTATGGACGTTGGGTCCGTGCACGCAGTAAGGGTCAAAACTGCCGTACATACCGTGGGCCTCGCCGTCCGGCATCTCCTCTGTCTTGGAGATCATACTGATGACGTCCATGCGGAAGCCGTCGATTCCCTTGTCGCACCACCATGTCATCATGTCAAACACTTCCTCCCGCACCTTGGGATTATCCCAGTTTAAGTCGGGCTGCTTCTTGGAGAAGAGATGCAGGTAATACATGCCGGTTTCCCCGTCATACTGCCATGCCGGCCCGCCAAAGCAGGAGCCCCAGTTGTTGGGCGGCGTCTGCCCGTCTTTCCCCTCCCGCCAGATATAGTAATCCCGGTATGCGTTGTCTTTTGCCTTCCGGCTCTCCACAAACCACCTGTGCTCGTCAGACGTATGGTTCACCACCAGATCCATGACAATTTTAATCCCGCGCTCATGCGCCGCCGCCAGCAGCTCATCAAAATCCGCCATCGTGCCAAATTCGTCCATGATGTCCTGATAATCGCTGATATCGTACCCATTGTCGTCGTTGGGGGACTGATACACCGGCGATAACCAGATCACATCAATGCCCAGATATTTTAAATAATCCAGCCGGCTGATGATCCCCTGCAGATCACCGATCCCGTCGCCGTTGCTGTCCATAAAACTGCGCGGATAAATCTGATAGATCACCGCTTCCTTCCACCATGCTCTTTTCATATCCATTCCCTTCCCTTTCACCCAGAATTTACATTTCCAGTACCAGAACCTGATAGCCCTGCAGACGGATCGTTCCCTTGTCTTGTGCAATATCCTTATAATTGTTCAGGAGCACGCTTTTATACATTGCGGGCAGCGCGATTTCCTGCGGCTCTCTCTGGTAGTTGCCAACTACCAGAAGCGTCCGCTCCCCTTTCCGATAATACGCCATCAGATTGTGCCGCTCTTCCCACACCGGCTCCAGTGCGCCGTACACAATGGTTTCCTTATAAACCGGATCCTTTCGCAGCGCGATCAGCTTCTTATAAAAAGAGTAAACCGAATCCGCATCCTGCACCTGCGCCGCCGCATTGATGGAAGGATAGTTGGGATTGGCTTTCAGCCATGGCGTGCCGGTGGTAAAGCCGGCGTTCGCCCCGTCCGTCCACTGCATCGGCGTGCGGGCATTGTCGCGGCTGAATTTCGACACAGCTTTCAGCGCCTCCTCCGGGGGAAGCCCCGCCTCCAGCGCGACCTTGTACTCGTCGAGGGTAGAAATATCATCCACCTCGTCGATGGACGCAAACGGCACATTTTCCATCCCCAGCTCCTGCCCCTGATAAATAAAAGGCAGTCCCCGCAGCAGAAAATTTAATGCCGCCAGCATTTTCTTGCTCTCATCGCAGCAGTCCCCCTCGGGAATATAGTAGCTGACACCCCGGGAGCCGTCGTGGTTCTCAATGATATTGGAGAGAAAACCGACATTCTTCACCTTCGCCTGCGCGGCAAAACAGCACTTCTTATAGTCGTCCGGCGTGATGGGCGCCGCGTCATACCACCCCTTCCCGCTTCTCCCGAAAATCGCCTCGTTGAAGTCAAACATGCTGGAGAAATAGCCGTTGTCGCCAATAAAGTCCGGCACCTCTTCCGGCTTTTCGTTAAACACCTCCCCCACGGAAAAGGCGTCGTATTTTTTAAAGGTGCGGTCACGCATTTCCCCTAAGAAGGCGCCGATCCCTTCCGCCTCCTGCAGCATGGCGTGGATGCTGCACAGACCATCCTCCCTGTCCGGCTCGTAATCGTGCATCGGCAGCGCCTTCTTGATATTGATAATAGCGTCGATGCGGAAACCGCCAAGCCCTTTGTCCAGCCACCAGTTGATGTTCTTGTAAACTTCCTCTCTGACTTCCGGGTTTTCCCAGTTCAGATCGGGCTGCTTCTTATGGAACACATGGAGATACTGTTTATCCGTATCCGGCAGGTCATCCCACACGGGACCGCCGAAATAGGACCGCCAGTTCGTCGGCAGCTCCCCTTCCTTTTTATCCCGCAGATAAAAGTATTTTCCGTACTTTCCGTCCGGGTCCTCACAGGCTCTTTTGAACCATTCATGTTCATCGGAACAGTGGTTGACTACCAGATCCATGAGAATGCAGATCCCTCGCTTCTTCGCCTCCGCGATCAGCCGCTCCATATCCTCCATGGTGCCAAACCGGGGATCGATATCGTAGTAATCCGAGATATCGTATCCCTGATCCGCCAGCGGGGACCGGTAACAGGGCGAGAGCCAGAGAATATCAATGCCCAGATCCGCAAGGTAATCCAGTTTGCTGATGATACCGGGAATGTCGCCAATGCCGTCGCCATTGGAATCATAGAAACTCTTGGGATAAATCTGATATGCCACCTTGTCATGCCACCATTTTCTTTCCATAACCGTACCTCCTGCCTTGTATGCCGCTTATTTTTCCTTCGCTGTCTCTATCATAATGACATATAAAGCGGATGTCTTACGATTATTTGCCAAAAAATTTCAGTATTATGACTTTTAAGACATTTCTGTACGCTTCTTATACTGCAGGGGCGTCGTGCCTGTGCGTTTCCTAAACTCCTGTATAAAGTTTCCCAGATTGTTGAAACCGCATTCCAGGCAGACTTCCGTCACCTGCAGGTCCGTCTCCTCCAGAAGGCGTTTTGCCTGCCTGATACGGTACGCGTTAATATATTCGATCGGCGAATGCCCGATCGCTTTTTTGAAAAGCCTGCAGAAATACTGCTCGTTCAGATTGACCTGTCCGGCAAGGTCCGAAATATAGATTTTGCTGTGATAATTCTCCTCAATAAACAGGAGCGCGGTCTTGATGCTCTCCACACGTTTGTCGAAATTTCTTTCTACCGGCATAAAAAGCCTGTACTCGGAGAGCGCAGCAAAAATATGGAGCAGAGATGATTTTACATATAATTGACTGGTTAGGTCATTCGCCGTCGTGCCGCTGTCCCCCAGAGGATGCGATTTCTCATCGCTGTCTTTTTCCGGCGCTGCTTCCGCCATCTGTCCGAACACATGCATGATATGCAGAAAGGAGTGGCGCAACGATAAAAAGGCGGGATGCTGCGGCGTGATACAGCGCGGGAAGAGCAGTTTCCCATTCTGAATCGGCTTCATAAGGGAAATCTGCGCCTCGTCGCGAGAATCAAAACCGAGAATGCCGGGTGAGAAAACAAGGGCGTCCTCCCAGTGCCGTTCCAATGTCTCTGAGATAATGCCGTGCAGTTCGCCGGGATTGATGAAATAGATACATTCGGATTGAATTTCAAAAGACTCCATATTGATCTCCAGCCGAAATCCACCCTCAGAAAAATACAGGATCTCTATTTCATCGTGCCAGTGATGTTTCACAAAAACGCCCTTTCCCACAGAGTGCGTTCGATAGACCGCACAGGGCAGCGACTTCGTGCCATGCGAACAGATTTCTTTTAATACAATGGGCTGCTGCTCCATGAAAAACCTCCCGGATCGTCTCGTAGTTAGGAAAAAATAACATATATGCAGCTGAAAGTCAATAAGCGCTGAAAAACCCCGCAGAATAAAATCTGCGGGGTTTTGTACTATTTGGCATAGTCTATGACACGGCTCTCTCGGATCACGTTCACCTTGATCTGTCCGGGATACTCCAACTCAGCCTCAATCTGTTTGGAGATATCTCTCGCGAGCAGTACCATATCAGAATCATTGATCTGTTCCGGAACTACCATTACACGAATCTCTCTACCTGCCTGAATAGCAAAAGATTTGTCCACGCCTTTGAAATTGTTTGTGATGTCTTCCAATTGTTTCAGTCTTGTTGTATATGTCTCTAATGTCTCTCTTCTTGCACCCGGTCTTGCAGCGGAAATCGTATCAGCCGCCTGCACCAGACATGCGATCAGCGTCTGCGCTTCCACGTCGCCATGATGGGATTCTACCGCGTTGATAACCACAGGTCCTTCCTTATACTTCCTGCAAAGCTCTACGCCAAGCTGGATGTGCGATCCTTCCATCTCGTGATCGACTGCTTTGCCGATATCATGCAGCAGACCTGCACGCTTCGCCATTCTGACATCCAGTCCCATCTCCGCTGCCAGTAAGCCCGAAAGCTGTGCCACTTCGATGGAATGTTTCAGAGCGTTCTGCCCGTAGCTGGTTCTGAACTTCATCTTACCGAGAAGTCTTACAAGTTCGGGATGGATACCATGTACGCCGACTTCGAGGGTGGCTGCTTCGCCCTCCTCTTTCATCATAACTTCGACTTCCTTCTGCGCCTTCTCGACCATCTCCTCAATTCTGGCGGGATGGATACGTCCGTCCACAATGAGTTTTTCGAGTGCAATCCGCGCTACTTCCCTGCGGATCGGGTCAAAGCCGGAGAGAATAACCGCTTCGGGTGTATCGTCAATGATTAAATCCACGCCCGTCATCGTCTCGAGAGTTCTGATATTACGTCCCTCTCTTCCGATGATCCTGCCTTTCATCTCGTCATTGGGAAGCTGTACCACGGAAATCGTGGTCTCGGACACATGGTCTGCCGCACATTTCTGAATGGCTGTAACGACATACTCTTTCGCCTTCTTGTCCGCTTCTTCCTTCGCCCTGCTCTCCATCTCTTTAACCATGACAGCAGTTTCGTGTTTCACTTCATCTTCAACAATTTTCAACAGATAATCTTTTGCCTGTTCGGAGGTTAATCCAGAGATTCGTTCCAGTTCCTGTAATCTTTGCTCGCTCAGTTTGGAAATCTCTTCGCGCTGCTTGGCAAGAGCTTCTTCCTTCTCTGCCAGACTCGCTTCCTTCTTCTCAATAGCGTCCGCCTTTTTATCGATGTTCTCTTCCTTCTGCTGTACACGACGCTCATAGCGCTGCGCTTCGGCACGCCGTTCCTTGATTTCCTTGTCCAGTTCATTCTTCGTGCGAATGGACTCTTCCTTGACCTCAAGCAGCGACTCACGCTTCTTCGTCTCAGCAGTTTTGAGAGCTTCGTCGATAATCTCTCTGGCTTTCTCGTCCGCATTTCCGAGCTTCGCTTCCACCATCTTCTTCTGATAGTTAATCGCAATGAGCGCAGAAACAGGAACGGTGATCACCATCGTGACGACTATTGCTAACACAACTTGCCACATTACAGGAGCACCTCCTTATTTAGTTTTCATTGTACATTACCAAATCTATTGACGGCTGCCATTCCTTCCCAAATACTGGCAACCCGATAGTTAGCAAAACTACAACATATTAATTCTATACTGAATTTTATGTTATGTCAAGCAAAAGAGCTCTGCTAATCGCGTCGGCGCGGGTTGTAAAATTTAAATCAAGAAATTTCCCCGACCCAGAAGAGCCGGGGAAGGTGAGTTAATAATGGCGACGGTGTTTCTGTACTTTGCGGAACAGAAAACTACCGATGAGAAAGAACAGTGCAAAACCGATGTAGAATGCACGGTTACCGTTCCATATCTTCAAAAGCATGTCCTGTATCATAACCAATGCCTGCGGGACACACTGTTCAATTATCATATCAGCCATGATCTCACCCCCTTTCTAAACCCACAGGGCAGGGAGTTTTTCCTTGGAGAGGTTTTCTCCCTGTCCGCATAGGTTTTTTGCTTTTAAGGATAGCGCAAAGAGAGTCTAATAAACGGGACTCAGAGAGGAAGAAAATTGAAATCAGATAAAAGGCTTTGGGCAACCGGGCATTTTATAAAAACTTGCAAGTGGAAAAGAAAACAGAGAGAAAAGAGAGGAGAAAAGAAGAATGCAGGTAACGATTGTAGGAATCAGAAAAGGAGTCACAAAGAACAAGAAACCGTGTTACAACTATTACGGTCTGAAAGAATTTTCGGATTACGACATGGAAAACTCTGAGTGTGAAGGGCAGCAGCCTGTCAGCGAGTTCAGCTATAAAGACTACGGGCTTTCCGTAAACGACGTGGTAGACTTCCAGTACGAACCGGGCTTTGAGGGCAGGGCGACCTTAAGCAACGTCGTCATGATAAAAATGGCGGGCGGCACCCCTTTTGACGGTGACAAGGCAAAAGACACGGCAAAGAAAGAAACCAAGTAAGGGGACGGCGGGCATGATCTGAAAAGACGTGTCCGCTTTCCAGAAGGGAGAACGGAATGGATTTACTGTTTCTGATAGCGATACTGTTCATTATCGGGTGTTTCATCTGGAGAAAAAAACTGGCGGTCTTCTTCCACGACAAGAAGCAGTCCCAGAAGGAACTTCCCATGAAGCAGGAGGAACGCCCGGAAGTGGTAACATACAAGGTACTGGCATATAACGCCCGGGATTTCAAAGACACAAAAGAACTGGAAAGCATGATGGAGCTTCGACTGGAGCAGTGTTTATCCGGGCTTGCAAAACAGGGTGTCAAGTATGAAGTGGAGTTCCACGCGACGGGGTTTGTGATGGTGTACCTTGTGAAATACTGGTATTAAAAGTTCCGGCAGCCAGAAAGATAATTGAGCGGAGCGAAACAAAGGAACAGCAGTTCTTAGGTTTTGCGCGACTGCTTTTTGAAAAGGGGGTTTGGGTTCCTTTGCCCCCTTTTCTGGTCGAAAAAACCTTAGAAATGCGGCTCTTGTCCCGGAACTGAAAATGTGGAGGTAAGAATGGGAGAACGGAATGGAATCATGGATGATGATGGGTCAGTGGGAACAATGTCAGGGAATGATCTGCCGGATATGGAAAGTCCTGCGGAAGGTGAAGATGGTGCAGGTGGTTCTGCGGATCAGCCAGCGGAGCCGGGAGACTCCACAGGCGGGAACGAACAGAAGCCGGGAGATGATACGGCTGATTCGGGTAAAGAGGAGCAAGAAACCCAGCCTGTCATAGTCGTAGAGGATGAAGATACGAAGGAATGGCGGGAGGATGTCACGGAACGTCTTACAGAGATGATGAAGCCGGAGGACACCACGGATATAACAGAACGGCTTGACGCGCTGATTGCACTTCTGACGCCGGAAGAACTGGCGGAAGAGGCGGAAACCGGTACACAGGCCATTCCGGTGGAAGGTTATGAGACTTTCGGATATCCCGTGAAGGTTGAATACGCAGTGCTCTTTGCCGGGTATGAGGAATATTTCACCGAGACTGAGACTTATGACGCGCCGGAGATTTTTGCGGCAGACTATGAAGATTTTGTGTATGAATGCAGTAAGCCGGGAAGCAGTTTCAAAGATTTTTATATTAACTGTATCTATGATGCGGACGGCAGTATTGTTTACGAATTACAGACGCCGGATGCCGGAGAAGAGAAAGAACCGGAACCCGTGGATCTGCTGCTCTCCCATCTGGAAGACATTAACACCACCCTGTCCGGCATGGTGCAGGCGGATGCGGCATACTGCCAGATGGTAAAAGATTACCAGACGGAAATGCTTGAGATGCAGGCTGTCAGTACAGCATCTAATATAATCATAGTAATCGGGGTTTTCGCCATTTTTGGCGCAATGATTTTTCAACAATTTTTGAGGAGGTTTAAGTAATGACAGAAGCGGTAGTTGATCTTTTATATGAGCCTATGTTCTGCCTGATCAGCAACGGGTTTGCCATCGGCAGTATTGTGTCTGTTATCTCGGGCCTGCTCGGTTACGCTGTCACCAAGGCATTAAGTCTTGTTGATAATACATAACGCGCGTGAATCTAAGGAAAGGAGGAAAATATTATGCCGTATATTTCAACTACGATTGCAGCATTGACGACTGAGGGTGCAGGCGTTACTGTTCCGTCCATCGATTTCAGCCCCATGCTGGATGCTGTTCTTGCAGGCATTACAAGCGACTTTGCCAAGTACGCCATGGTAGCCGGGGCGTCAGCTCTGGCCGTCTGGGGCGCACCCAGGGCGCTTATTATGGTCAAGAAGTTCTTTTCCGCCCTGTCCAGATAGTATCTGGAAAGGTATATCACGGAGCCGGGGAGTACATGCTCCCCGGTTTTTAGAAAGAGGAAAAGACATGGAAGAAATGCTGATGTACGCAATATATTTCGGCGCCGGATTCCTCTTCGGGGATTTGTTCCGCTTTCACTTCAAGAAAGGAAGGAAGCTAAATGGGAAAATGGAAGGAAACGCAGGAAGCGTATCACAGCCGGGAGAATCCAGAGGAAAAGGTAATCCCGGAAAAAGACAGAATGGGGCTGGCACAGGCACTGACGATCCTGCACAGCTTACGTGACGGCTTTTCACAGTGCAAAGAGATGCAGGAAGTATGTGAAGCTTTTGAGACAATCTTTGAATGGATAGACAATGCAGTCATCCTGTTTGCAAAGTTTGGGAGACACTAATTTATGGGAAAAATAACAGAAAATGTGCAGCTGATGGACTGTCTGGGGTATTTAAAAGCAATGTGCCGGAGCAATGAAAAATGCTCTATGTGCCCGCTGTATGACCCGGAGGAGAAAGAGACAGCCTGCCTGTTATGTAAGACAGATGGAAACTCACTGGCGGATAACATAGCAGAAGCATACGGACAGTTAAGGAAAAGGAAGGATATGTAATGGATTATCAAGAAGCAAGTAACAATTATGACATGCTGAAGGGCTGTGTCAACAGGATGTTTATAACGGATGACAAAGAAGAACTTCCTCGGCTTTATCAAGGGGCACTCTATTATCTGGGGCTTATATACGAATACGGGGTTGACCGCCTTTCTGCCCCGGCAGGGGACAAAGAAAACTGAATATTTGCAAATACCGTCGAGAAATGGTATAATCTCCCTGTGAAGGGGGTGGAAGTAATGAAAAAAGTATTGATTGCTGTATTGGTTTTTCTTGGAATTGTTACAATACTTTTTTTATCTGTAACGTTTTCTGTAATTGAATATGTTGCAATTATTGTTGTTCCTTTATTGATTGGTGCTATTTTTATTTTACCAATTATATTATTAGTAAAACTAATAAGGAAATTATCTTGAAACAATGTTTGTGGCATTCAGATTATAAAGAACTAAAGGGCGGTTAATCACCGCTCTTTTTTGTTTGGGGGTATTATGAGACGTTATCTTAATAGAATATTATCATTTATATTTGCGATATGTATATTTTTATCTTATTCAATTACAACGTATGCATTTCCTAAAAGGTTATTAGATGGTACATGGGTTGATGTACCACTTTCTGAACTTGCAGAAGAAGTATCTCATTTTATTTCATATGGTTTAAATCAATTAGGCGTTGTTATTAGTGGCGGTGATTTTGAACAATGGTTAAAAAATAATGATACATATAAGGATTTATATGATGATAATGGACGCTTAGCTAAAAATATAATTGTTGATACAGAAACTGGAAATGTAACGTATAAAAAAGAACTTATGGCTGTTTTGAAACAAGCTATTGACGACTACGCCGCCCAGAACCAGCCGTTCAAGGTAGAAAAGACCTACAAAGCATCCCTTATCCCTGCAAGTTCTTTCGGGAATAAAGCCGCTTATGACTACTTTAAATCATACTTTGACTCGGATTCCTATAAATATATTGTCTTTTCCGCTTTTGCTGCAGAAGGCAGAATAGCCGATATTACACCCCTGATTAAAGAAGGCGGCGGTTTTGTAAAATTTGGTACTTTTTTTGTTGATCTCTATGATTCAGACTGGGTGGACTGCCGGGTAGACACAAACTCTTACAAGATCATAAAAGATGAAAACGGCAACTCCCGTATTGAGGTTGGAAATGCAGAAGGCAATTACCGGTTTGATGCTTTCTATCACTATTCAGAAGGGAGAACCAGTTTCGGCAACGAGTATTCACTTGCTACTAGGGACGGCGGCAACATAAGGGTATTTAATACTCCGTCTGATTTCATCAACTACAGCGTCGGACAGCGCAAAATCTACTACACAAGCAATTATTACAGCTA